>Ga0180007_10000140_pt1 | contig 132207 bp, 105 predicted proteins | sample MM_PC_MetaG_FD_121122 | JGI IMG/M metagenome (GOLD analysis project Ga0180007, IMG submission 121122) | Groundwater microbial communities from the Aspo Hard Rock Laboratory (HRL) deep subsurface site, Sweden - MM_PC_MetaG | ecosystem: Environmental > Aquatic > Deep subsurface > Groundwater...
AGCATATCTCTACTGGACAAAACTCCTGTAAGAGAGATACTTACAAAGTGCAATTACAAAAATGTCAAAGAACAATATAGTAATCAATTAATAATCAGTGGGTTTTAAGTGCCCACTACTGATAATTTGTGAGTAATCCTAAAACCGTCCTGAAAGGCGGTTGCTCGGGCTGGAAAGGCGGAAGCTCTTTTGCAAGCCTTTGGTTTGAGCGTTGGCTCGTGTGGGCTTGCAAATGTGCTTACGACTGTGCGTTAGCCTTATTTTTTCTTTTTAGTTTTATTTTCTAACACTTTCAGACTTTCCAAATAATTTTTCTCTGCTTCGCTTAATGTTTTTTGCTGGTACTTTTTATATTCTGTAGTTGCTTTTTCAATAGCAACTTCATGACTGACGGAACCTGCTCCCAGCAAAAGTTTTTCTCCACTCATTGTCAAAATCTTATCCAAATGTTCTGCCCAATCTTTCATTGTCATAGTCTGTTCCCGTTCGGCCTGACGCTCTGCAAAATCCAGATACCCCGATACGATTTGACCAAGCGAACGGAGCTCTTTTTCGTCCAGATAATTCTTTGCAACCACTACATCTTTCAGGTACGGGCGACTGCCCGGAAAAGTCATCAAACCCATAAATTCCTTTTCTGCATCGGCACGGGTGTAAATTACTTCAGCGGCTGTTTGACCATGCACTGCATAGTGAATTTTGTTTTGCACTTTCTTGAAAAATGCAACGGAAACCTCGGCTTTTGGGTCGTAATCAATACTGGTTGCATAAATATCGAGCACCTGGCGGTAAAATACTTTTTCGGATGCACGAATGTCGCGGATGCGTTGCAACAGTTCTTTCCAATAACCGCCGCCACCTAAATTTTTAAGGCGTTCGTCGTCCATGGTAAAACCTTTGCGGATATATTCGTTCAGGCGTTTGGTAGCCCATTGGCGGAACTGCGTGCCGCGCAGCGATTTTACACGATAACCAACCGAAATTATAACATCCAGATTATAATGTTTTACCGAAATTTCCTGCGTTTTTCCTTCCATGGCGCCGTGTTGAGTGGTTAGTCGGAAATTCCGACAAGCCACTTCTTCGTTTAATTCTCCTTCTTTGAAAACGTTATTGATGTGTTCGGTAATGGTGGTACGTGCCTTTCCAAACAAAGCGGCCATTTGCTCCTGCGTAAGCCAAACCGTTTCGTTGTCGAAACGAACATCTACTGCTATTTTTTCGTCCTCGGTTTTGAATAATATAAAATCGGATTGATTATTTTCCATGGCTAACTTCATATACAATAAATATTTTTTCCACAATTAACCAAAGTTAATTCATACATATTTTAAGTAGTTGATTTTGATGACCTCATACTAATAGCATCTCGTAAATATTCAATACATTTTAACCTATAATTGTTATCAAAACCTAAAAAATCAAAAACAATTTGGTCAATCTGTTTATGTTCCAAAGTATCAATTTCCGCTAAAGAATCTATTGCTTCCCTTTTTAATAAGGATGAAAACATTTTTAGGTTTATTGATAAATCTAAATAGACTGGAAATGAACCCAAATCTGCAGCTTCAGATTTTAATAAACCACCGCCTAAGTTTTTTCTACCACTAATTTCCCGCAATAACCAAAATAATGAAGAATTAAAGAAACACCACAGGTTATTGATTTCTTTTTCTATGCCATTAATATCATTGGTATAAACATCTACACAACTTAATGAGTAGGCTGATATGTGATTAAAACTACAAAAATGCTTACTTATCCCACGAGGCATAATTAATATAGGCGGATTTTTTCTTGTTGAGTTTTCATCAAATAATATAAAACCATCACTAATTAAACTATTAACTTTTGAACTTGGTAGCCCACTCTTTTTAACTAAGAACCAATCTGTATGATTTAACTGAAAAGGAGTTCCAGAATAATGAATTGGCAGACAATTGACAAGGTCAATCTTATGTTTAACAATGATTTCGCGGGGTACAAAAGCAGCCTTACTAAGGTTTAATCCTTGGCCAAAACTGAATTTAACTTTTGAAGGAATCTTATCAATTGTAAATGCTTTCCTCTCTAATAATTTAATTACATCAAGTATGAATGAATCTGAATTGTGTAATATACCCCATTTGTAATTTTTTAATAACTTATCGGAATAGGAAAAACAATTTGACTTAAAGCTATCATTAATCTCATTAATTGGACGTCTAAAGTTTAATTTAGTATCTTGTATATTTTCTTTTAAGAGGATGAAACTAATTATGTTGTTTGCATCAGGCTTTTTATCTTGAAATATTGTAATTACAGTATTTATATTTGGCCCTTCACCTGAAGGAAAATACCTGTATTTACTATCAATAACAGCAATAACATTAGTATGTTTCGTTAAAAATTCTTGTGCTTTGATGCCGTATTCTGTATCTAACCATGCATTTTGTGTAATAAAAACAATACAGCCTTTTTCATTAATTAAAGAAATCGATGTTTCAAAAAAATAAATAAGTAAGTCTGCACCTTTTGTAATTAAATTTGCGTCAATACCCCATCTCTTTTTACAATTAATTTGATAGTCTTCTTTAAGAGTGCTATTAAATGAAGGATGTCGAGATTCAAGATACGGCGGATTCCCAATCACAACATCAAAACCATCTTCAAAACCAAACATTGTTAAAGGGTCAAAAAAACTAGCTGATTTCATTGCATCAAAAGGATTCCATCCTGCCATTTGACCAGCTACATTTTTTGTGTAACCACTATTTTCCAGCGCTTGTTGTAATTCTTCACGCTTTTCTTTTTCTTTTTTCTTTAATGCTTTTTTAGCATAGTATTTACGGGTAAAGAATATTTTATGTCGGATGGATGCCAGTTCTTTTTCCAGTTTTTCAACATCACCCGCCATTAAGGTCATTTGTTGGGGTTTATCCAAGCCTATCAAAGTATTTGCTGCCACAAACCTGGTTTCCAGGTTTGGCATGCTCAAAATATTGCGATTGGGTTTATCGTCGTTTACTTTTTGGTCAACAATTAAAGCAATAAAAAACCGCAATTTTGAAATTTGAATTGCAATTTGCTGAATATCTACTCCATAAATGCAGTTTTCAATCAGGAAGAGTTTACGGGCATAATCGGGGTAGTTCATACTCAGGTCAAATGCTTTCTCAATTTCATTTAATCTGATTCTTCGTTCCTCTGAACTGTTTTCAAGCCTGTACACTTCGGCCGTTTCATCAATCGCCCTTTGAATTTGCAGTTCGTTCCATTTTTTATTTTCAGGGTCGAGTTTATTCAACAAATCAACCAGGCGATGAAGCACACCCATTGGAAACGCACCGGAACCACAAGCAGGGTCAAGTATTTTGGCTTCGCTTATCGCTTTAATTAGCGAGTTTGCTTCTGCATCTGAAAACTTGGGTAAATCCAACGCATGTGAAAATAATTCCCTCAAACGGTTTTCAGTTTCATCCGAATTGTCCAAATTTTGTTTAAAATAAGCAATCAGACTTTCGTCCACCATGTAGTTTACAATTTCACGGGGCGTGTAAAAACTACCGGTTTGTTTACGCGCTGTAGTTTGCGTTTCGGGGTTGTAGCTTGCCAGAAGATTTTCAAATACTTTGCCCAATAATTCAGGGTCAAGCGCAATTTCTTCTTCAAGCGGTGTGTTTTCAGTAATGGTAAATTTGTAACTGTCCAGAATATTGATTAAGCCTTCAACTTTGTATTTCTTTCCTTTAGTTCCATATTCTGAATTTAAGTCCAAAGTAAATTCGTCAGCAAAGAAAAGTTTGTCAGGAACAAAAGCCTGTCTTTTTTCAGTACTACTAAAACCATCGTAACGAATTTCTTTGTTTCCTTCTTTAAAGTCGAGGCATTCAAACAAACCTCCATTTAAAAATGGTACAGTTGAAAAGAGTTCCAGTGCTTTCTCAGGTGCTGTAAAATAATCCTGATAACGGTACTTGGTTTGGTCGAGATACTGGTCGTTTCCGGTTTTTGGCAAAGTATTGATAAAGCGTCGTTTCTCATCTTTGTTCTCTTCTGTGATATCCTTGTCCATTGGCGTGTTCAGCGTTGCAAAAAACAGGTTTTGCAAGATTGCCCGGTAATAAACCGATGAATCCATGGAATGCGGCTGAAAATTTTTAAGGATTGTTTTAAGTTTCTTCTGCTCAAACAAGGAATCAGGGACAAGATTTTTTTCTTTAATAAACCAAACAAAGATTAAGCGGGTAAGCAGCCTGATAACACTTTCGGAATTGTAAACGGTGTCGTCTTTGTCATCGTTTATATCGTTTGGATAATTCACCGAACGAACCGCCCACAAATACCAGTTAAATAATTCGCTGTAAAAACGTTTGTTGAGTTCCTTTGTATCCAGTGTTTTTTGCCAGGCATTGTGCAATTCCACAAAGTTCGTGAATTGGTGCTTGCTTTTTAATTCGTCAAACGATAAATCGAAAAGGATTTCAATATGCGCCCTGTGCGGATTTTCAATGTTTATGTCCTTGATTAAAGTAACTTTTTCAAGAACGTCTTTGGTTTCATCACGCTTGTGTAACCTACGATTGATAACCGATAAAGTAAGCGTTTTTCCATGTTTGAACAGAATCATGGCAGGCATTGGGAACAAACGGTTTATTTCACGGGTAATAATGGAAAGTTCAGTTCTGGTATAAGAAATATTTTTCAGTTCGATTACAAAAAACAAATAGGCTTCAATTATAGTCTGGTCAACCTTTTTTGTATCAAAAAGCGAGGCTTGTTTTGTGACATCTTCTCTTGAAATCTGAAACAGTAAATCAACATATTTCCATTCACTGACTTTTGCTTTTACAGTATCAAAATTCTTGTCCCCAATATAGTTATCTTCAAACTCTTCAAAAGTTGGACTATCCAAAGGAGCTTGCTTTTCGGATGAGTAGCCCAAAGTTTCAAAGAATTTTATACTTGTTTTGGTGAGATTTCCCTGCTCGAATTTTAATAAGGATTCTTTTATTATCGATTTAGTTTGTTCGGCTGTCATAGTACTACTTTATAATTAACCAGGTAACCAGTTCAAAATTATTGGTTTCATTTATCCGTTTCGACTTTGGAATTAACAAGGCTCCTCTGTCATTTCCGGTAATCTTTTGGCTGCTGCGCTTATTGAAAACCCTGCTTATTTCACTCACTGCCTTTTTTATCAGTTCAGTGTATAGGTCCATGTTTTCGCCGTTTTGAGTTTCGGTGTTAAACAGGTCGCACAATTCTTCAAAAGGCTGAACTTTCCCGGAACACATTAAGCGGTAGATTTCGAGAATTTGTTTGGCATTTGTATAATTAAACCTTACTTGTCCATCATCACGGATATAAACCAAAAAATATGGTTGTAAGGGATTAACTTCTTCGTTTCCTTCTGTATCACCTTTTTGTTTCAGGCAATACACAACCCCGGGTTTGATAATTTCTTTTTCTGTGGTTGAAAATTTTTCCACATCCAAATAGTTTGCAAAATCGCCCGATGGGGAAGGAACCACAGAATATAAACCGAATGGAGCTTCTTCCAGTTTCTTTCGGTTGTTTTCCAGAAAGTTTAGCAGTTCAATTCTGAAGTCGTCCAACGTGAAATCAGTCAGAGAAATGCTTTCGTTCATATCTTCAAGGTCGAGCACTTCATCTCTTAATTTCTTCAACTGCTTATTCCGGTATTTTAAATCATCTTCAATCAATTCCTCTATTTGGCTTGTGGCTAAAACATTGTCATCCGCAGTCGCCGTTACATCAACCAAAGCCATTCGGGCTTCAACCCGTTCTTTTAGGTTAATGTAATTGTCAAGGTCTTTGGTAGGCCAGAAGTTTACCAATTGAATTTTATTGTTTTTGCTCCCCAAACGGTCGATACGACCAAACCGTTGAATGATGCGAACCGGATTCCAGTGTATGTCATAATTTATTAAAAAGTCGCAATCCTGTAAGTTTTGCCCTTCACTTATACAGTCTGTTGCAACCAATAAATCAATTTCGCCTTCCTGTGGCAATCCTTTCATCATATTTCGTTTCTTGGAAACAGGAGAAAAGTTGGTAAGAATGTGGTTGTAATCGCTTTTACCAAAAGTTGTTTTGGTTTCAGAACCTGCCACCAAAGCAATATTGACTTTATTTTCTTTTGCATAACCAGCAAGACATTCGTAGAGATATTTTGCTGTGTCAGCAAATGCTGTAAAAACAATTACCTTTTTATTGCTTTCGTTAAGCGATTTATTCCATTTCTCAGAGATGAGTTTCTTTAAATCGTGCAGTTTTGCATCCCGGTCTGGAGTTACTGCCACCGAGAAGTTATAAAGATTATTTAAGGCTTCTCTATCTTTCTCTAGGTCAATTAACCACGTTTCGAGGTCTAAATCTGCCAAATCAAATTTAAGTTTTTTACCAACCTGCCATTGTTCCAATTCTTCGCCGTTCTCTTCCATTTCTTCCTCGTCAGGCTGGTAATTATCAAGGTTTTCTTCCTGTGATTTTGGTTTGGTTTTTAAAAATTCCTTGATTTTTTCTTCTAGTTTTTCAATTTTCTGAATTGTCCTGTCCATTGATATTTCAAAGGATTCAATAGAACTTTCAAGCCTTTTCAGAAAATTTACTTTCATCATTCCGATTAAGAAATGTTCACGGTCACTCTGCCTGAATGCAAGTACTCCTGATGTTTTTGCAAGTTCCTCGTATTTCTCTTTCTTTTCTTCAATAATGTATGCCGATGGATTGAACACGGACAGTTTGTATTGCAGAATAATTTTATTTAACTGGTCGTAGGTGAAAAACCGGTCTTTTAAGTCAATTGCTGAATATATTGAATGAGGTTTGAGCCTTTCCGGGAACTTCCCAATTTCTTCTTCAGCTTTGTAAAAACTCTTTATGTGTTTACGGCTTCGTGCAATGGTTAATTCATCAAGTAATTTAAAGAATGACGAATCGAGTCTTTCAATTAATTGCTTTACTGTTCTGTTTTGGTTTTTCTTGTCTGCCCAAAGTGTAAATAAAGTTTGCGCATTTTTTAATGCCAATCCAATGTCTTTGATTTGAGTTGAATCAAACATTGCGTCGCTTTTTCCTTCAGTAATCAGGAAAATCTGGTTACGTAAATCACGCAGGTTATTATTAACCGGAGTTGCTGAAAGCATCAATACTTTAGTTTTCACTCCTGATTTTATAATTTTTTCCATTAACCACTTTGCCCGGTTCATCCGTGTATCACCGTTATGTCTGGTTTTATCCATTGGATTTCCCCTGAAATTATGGCTTTCATCAATTACGATTAAATCGTATGCTCCCCAATTGAAATTCTCCAAATCAATTCCATTCGCATCAGATTTCCCTGCTTCTCTTCCCAAATCAGTGTGATAAAGTACTGAAAAGTTGAATCTGTCTTTGGTAAACGGATTGAGTGAATTGTTCTGGCTCGATTGATAAATTGTCCAGTTGGCAGAAAGTTTTTTAGGGCATAAAACCAAAACACGGTAATTTAAAAGTTCGAAATAACGGATAACTGCAAGCGCTTCAAATGTTTTACCAAGACCAACACTGTCAGCAATTATGCATCCGTTATGTTTTAAAATCTTATTAATTGCACCTTTAACACCGTCTTTTTGAAATTCATACAGCATATTCCAGATTTCACTTTCAAAGAATCCGGTTTGTCCGGTTAGCAAACCACCTTTTTGTTGCTCATCGAGGTAGTTTTCAAAAATGTGGAATAGTGTCTTGAAATAGATGAACTCAGGTTCGTTCTCAACATAAAGTTGTTCCAGATATTTTAGAACCTGGTCTTTTACATCTTCAACAAGTCCGGTGTTATCGTCCCATAATTCTTGAAACCACGCTTTTAAATCTGCTCTGTCCCGGTCATTATCGACAATTAGGTTTAATTCGATATTCGGATTACCTCCAAGTCCAAGTCCGTTTACAGTGAAGTTTGAACTTCCAATAATAGCTTTCTCAATGCCACTTTGTTGTGTAACGTGGTACATTTTACCATGCAGGAAGTTTGGTTTAACCATTGATTTGATTTCAACTTTTTGTTGAATCCAATCTGAACATTCTTTGGCAACCGCTTTTTGAGTCATCCGACTTTCAATCGGAATCACAATTTTATCGTCCTCAATTTTGAAATCTCTCTTGTTTGTCTTTGTTGGGTCAAGTGATTTAATAAAAGTTGGCTCGCCGAAAAGAAACTTTAATTTGTTAATCGAGTCCAATTGTCCTTTCAAATGGCTGTATGCATAAATTGTGAAATATGCCGAAACAATTGATAAATCTGATTCTGATTTAATATTGTCAATCAGGAATTGTCCTACTGTTCCTCTGTTTTTGTTATCCCTGATTGATGAAAGATTTATACTCATAAATTAATTTAGTTCAGTTTTATAAAAAATTTAAAAATACAGATAAAGCTTCAACTAAGCACCCGGTGTGTCGGCAAAATTGCAGCTCTTTTGCAAACTTTGGTCGTGGGCTGGCTTGTGCGGTTTGCAAATGTGCTGCAATGTGGGAGGGGTTTCTTTCTTCTTTTGCGGGCGGGAGAAAAAAACAAAATAAATTCCCTCAAGTTTGCACTGTCCTGTCAAAAGGCTTAATCTGTATTAATTTCAATTTTATCATTTGTCGTGTCTGTATGTTTTTCTGTCTTTTTACACTTGTTGCCAACGAGTGTGTACACGCATTGCGTCTATATGATTTATATCTGAAGGCCGCCCTGGATTGTAGTTTGCGTAAAATTAACAAAATGTTTAAACACGCCACCAGGTATTCTTACATTAATCAGGCCGGCCGGCATTGGCGTCAGGAGAACATTAAAGGCGGACATCATCAGTGGGCCGTTTATTGGTTTGTTGTGAGTATTGACAGGCGTAACAAAAAAAACACCTCCGCCGGTTTTCCGGGGAGGTGATCTGTAAAATTTCAGGTAAACCAGTTTAAAACAATCCGCCCTGCTGGTAAATCTCGAGTTGTACATCGGCAAACGGATTGGCCTGCACGCTGGTTTTCCTGCTCAGGTTTTCAATCAGTCCTTTTTCAAAATCAATCCTGATGGTATCACCTTCAATAAGTTGAAGTTCGTCGATGTTGCTGTAGGTCATGATCGGAAAGGCGGCGTTGATGGCATTCCGCTCGTAGATGGCGCCAAACGACTCGGCAATCACAGCCTGCACCCCCAACGAAATAAAGCAATCGACAGCCTGCTGGCGCGAGCTGCCGCTGCCGAAATTCTTCTGCACAACAACGATGTCGCCGGCCTTGGCTTTCTTGCTGAAATCCTCGTAACCCTGCAGGTTATCAAAGGTGTACTGCCCCATTTCCTTGATGTCGGTGATTGCGAGGTTGCGGTTGTGGAAGATCATGTCGGTATCGATATTGTCTTCCCTGATAAACCATGCCCTGCCCTCAATGACGGTTGGTTTTTCTGTCGCCTGCTTTTCAGTGACAGCAAGGCCATCCTGCACATAGCCACTGCCTTTTTCGAACAGTGCCGGACTGGCAGGAATTTCATCTTCGGTGGTGATAAAGCCTGCCAGGGCCGATGCAGCCACTACTGCCGGCGAAGCCAGGTAAACATAACCTTTCCCCTGTTTCCCCGGGAAGTTGCGGTTTCCTGTGCTGATGGTGATTTCGCCCGGACCGTTTTGCCCGACTTGTCCGGCCGCACAGCCCGCACAGCCTGCATTGGAGACCAGTGCGCCGGCATCCTTGAAGATGCGCAGCAAGCCTTCGTCCATGCATTGCTGCCAGACCTCGTCCGTCGATGGAACGATCTTCAGTACCACTCCCGGTGCCACCTTCCTGCCTTTTAATATCCTTCCTGCGATACGCAGGTCCTCAATGCGGCCGTTGGTGCAGCTTCCGATAAATGCTGAATCAATCTTGACCTTACCTGCCTCTTTGATGGCAATGGCATCGTGTGGCTTGCCCGGACGGCTCACCATGGGTACGAAGGTACTGATGTCGATATCGAAAACCTTGTCGTATCTGGCATCAGCATCGGCGGTGATGCGGGGCAGGGTGCGGCCGGTGCGTTCTTCGCAGTATTGCATCACCTCATCGTTGGGAGGAAACAATAGGATGATCACCCCCATCTCGGTGCCCATAGAGGCGATGGTAATGCGTTCATCAAGGCTCAGCCTGTCAACCTCATCACCATAAAACTCAACGGAATAACCGAGTAAGTCGTTGGCTCCAAAGCGGTTCAGCAGGTTCAGCACAATGTCCTTTGCACTCAGCCTTGCCGGCCGGTGACCATGCAAATTAATTTTCACTGAAGGCGGCACCTTGAACCAGACTGCACCCCTGTGGAAGGCGGCAGCAATATCCTGGTCGCCCATGCCCTGACCGAAGGCCCCGATGGCCCCAAGGATGTTGGCATGCGAATCAGTAGTCACAGCGGTAGAGCCTGGCCAGGCGAGCCCTTCCGACATCATCAGGTGTGTTCCGATGCCTTTGTCAATGTCGTACACCTTCAGGTTATGCTTGCGTGCAAAAAGTCGCACCAGCTGTTGATTAACAGCGTATTTCTGGTCGCTTCCTGTCGGGTTGGTGTCGAAGGTAAAAAAGGTCTTCGACGCATCGTGAATGCTCAGGCTGTGGTCTTCGAGTGTTTTAACCACATTGGGTCCGCCAAAATCGCGCGCGGCGCGGGCATCTATAACGATATCGACGATATCGCCCGGTTTTGCCACCTCGTATTTGGAGTGGTTGGCTATGATTTTCTCAATGATATTCATGTCAGGTTAACTTAATTGCTGTTAGAATTGCCAAAGTTAGGCATTAAGCCCTGTACCGGCCAATGGTCCGGATAATTTGTAGTGAATCTAATTAATCCTGGGAAAATAAGATTAAGTGTTTGATTTACTATCTGTTAATAAATCAATAAAATTCACTTCAAGTCCTTTCACTATGGTCTCCAACAAGCCGATTTACAGAAAACCATCGACTGTATTAGCCTGTGTCAGTGAAATGCCTGGGAAAACACTAACGAAAAGCTGTAGTTGCATGCATACGCATGTGGCATCATTGCTTCACAAACCGGCCATAAGCCGTTTTGTCTTTATCCCGGGCAATTACCACATAAACACCGGGTGCAAAGCCCGAAACATCCTGTTCTGTCCGCCCCTGCCCTGCAATGAATGCATGCATTATCCTGCCATCGACAGCTGTTATGCGAACCATGGTTTCTGTTGTGAACTCCATGATTACTTTGCTCCCAGCCGGATTCGGGAATACGCGTACCTGGTAACGGTAATGTTCGGGTGTGGCCGAATTGGGTGCAAAAACTGCCGTTACGGTTCTGTTTTGCACAACGACAAAGCTAAAGGGGTTTGCAGAGGTTATGGTCAGGCCGTTATCTTTCCATGCCACAAAATGGAAGTTTTCGGCAGGAATGGCGGTCAGGGTTGCGTACTGCATAAAGTAATAATTGCCTGTTCCTGTGACCGTTCCGCCGTTCGCAGGCTCCACGGCCGCTGCGATGAGGTAGCCGCCCTGCTGTTCGGCAAACTCGGCCACCAGCGAAATGTTTCCGGTAAGTGTAAACACATAAGGGTTGTCGGTACTGATTGTTGATCCGTTCTGTGTCCAGCGGTCAAACACATAGCCGCTGTTTGCCGTGGCGATGGCGCTCACCTGTGAGCCTGCAGGATAAACCCCTGCCCCACTCACCGTTCCTGCACCTGAAGGATTCACGGACAGCTGCACCGTATATCCGCCCTGTGAAAAGCTTGCTGCGATGCTGTGGTTTTGTGTAACATTCTGGAAGGTATAGGTGTACGATGCCTGACCAATGGCAGCACCCACGGTTACATTGTCGACAAGCAAATCAGCGATGGCGTATCCGCCTGTGGCATCTACCTGAAAGGCCTGGCTGGCTCCCTCAGCCACCACCACATTCCCTGATGGGCTGATCGTGCCGTTAGTGCCTGCAGAAGCCTGAATCGTATAAGTGTTCCCGCCACCGCTCCCACTGACCGACACCTGGTCGAGGCAAACACCATGCCCGCCATAGGCAACGCTCTCAAAAGCAAGGTAATAATCGTTGGTCAGGTTTGGCAGGCTGATGGTGGCTTCGGTCCAGTCGGTGATGTTGGCGCTGAAGGTTTCGAGCAGGTTCCAGCTGCCTCCGGCGGAAGTTTTGTAATACACGCTCAATACATCCTGGTAGGTCCAGATGATGTAGGTGCGTCGGGCGTTGGCATACCAGAATTTCAGCTGCACATTGCCTTCACCTGCCAGGAGCAGCTGCGGCGATATGAGCCGGGTTGTGTAACCATCAAGCGGAGTTTCGGTGGTTTTTACATAGATGTCGGTGTTTCCCTGGTGTGCGTTTGGTGGGTTAATTCCACCATTACCCGCACCAGGTATCCAGCTCAGGCTGCCGCTGATGGCTTGCTGGCTCCAGCATTGAGGCAAGCTGCTTCCTTCGAAACTTTGTGAAAAGGGCAGGCTGAAGGGAGCGCAACTTGTTGCCGCATCAGCGCTTTTGCCAGTCGAATACTGGTAAGCTGCATTGTAGGACCAGGCCCGGTAGTAATAAGTTGTCGCCGGGTTCAGTGCACCGTGCAGGTAGGTGGTGCTATTGCCTTTGTAGAGCACTGTGCCACCACCGGGCAGCTGATCGCCCGGGTTGTAGCTGTTGCCCTCGACAGGGTTGCCAAAGGTCCCGTCAGGCGACCAGGCCAGCATCACAGCATTGTTGTCGCTATTGGGCACCCAGCTGAGACTTATCTGCTGTGAATCAACAGCCTCTGCATCGAAGGCTGTTGGGTTCCTCACCCCATTCAGGTAGTTCTGCGCTTCGGTTAAGGCATTGAAGGCGTTCAACCGGCCTGAACCAAGTTTTCCGGTAAAACCGGGATTGATCGGATAGATGTCATCTGTTGAGCCTTGCAGGATGGCAGTCAGGTCGGCCGGACTCAGTTCGCCATAGGCCAGGCTGACGACCAGTGCGGCCACCCCTGAGGTGTGCGGGCAGGCCATCGATGTTCCCTGGTAATAACCATAGGTATTGCCATTCAGGGTGCTCAGCACGCCGTATGACTCCACTGTGTTCGTTTCGCCACCGGGCGCGCTGATGTCAACCCAGGAACCAAAATTAGAATACCATGCCTTGATATCCTGGTTGTTTGTTGCCGCTACAGAAAAGCAACCTGAATAGCAGCCGGGATACCACTGGCCTTCGGTGCCGTCATTTCCGGCAGCATAGATGGTGATCCCGCCTCCCAACAGGGCATCTCCGCCTCCGTTGGCATTGAAGTAGTCGATGGCATCGAGTGTACTCTGTTCATACACGCCAACTTCGGTATAACCCCAGCTGTTTTGTGATATGGATGCACCTTGATCGGCTGCCCACACAGGCGCCAGGTCAAAGCCGCCGCTGCCTGAAGCTGTAAACACCTGCGCCGACATCAGCCTGACACCATTGCCCGTGCCACTGCCACCGGCAATGCCTGCAACCCCCATACCATTGTTGTTGACTGCTGCAATTGTTCCTGCCACATGGGTGCCATGGTCGCCGGGCACTATGGTGCTGTTGTCGTTCACGAAGTTGTAGCCCACACCGGACCACATATTTGCGGCAATGTCGGGGTGGTTAAACTGTATTCCCTGATCCACCACGGCCACAATCAGGTCGCTGTTGCCCTTTTCGATGTCCCAGGCTTCGGGCAAGTCGATGTCGGCATCGGGCGTGCCGTTTCCCTGGCCTGTATTGTGGTAATGCCACTGTTCGTTAAACCTGGGGTCATTGGGTGTCCATCCCATGTTGTTTTTTGGCATGTTTTTCACTGGCTCAGCATCGTTTACATTGGCAATCAGGCGCTTTCTGTAAACAGGTTCGGCACATTCCACCGCTTCGAGGGCAGCATACGCCTTCACCATCGCCCTGATGTCGGTCACCTCGTCAACCGTCAGGGTAAACCACTGGTGAAAGCCCCATGCCCGGTGCCTTTCTTTAAAAGCAGCCGAAAAGGCCTTTGATTCGAAAGTCCTGCTGAAGCCCCGCACCCCGAACCGGCGGTTTAGCGCATCCAATGAGGGTATACCAAAGATTACAACTCCGTCCTGCATATTGATGGCAGGCTGGTCATTTTCTGACACCAATACCGCTTTCAGCTTTATTTTCATGACGCCCTGCTCATACGCATCCGGACTTAACCCTTGCACATCAATGGCAGGGCGCTCGCCCCGATAAACCCGGTATTGGTTTTGACCGGGAGCTTTCAGGCTGCATGAGAGCACACATAAGATGGCCATCAGGATGGCTGCACTGTGATTTCGATGACCGTTTGTTTTCATGGCAATAGCGATTTAAGGTAATTGACCAAAACAAAAAGGCGCATATTTTGGTCGCTGCAATTAGTAACAAGTTGAACTGCTTGTAAATATAGTTATCGCGAAAGTCAAAGAGGCGAACACGCGAAGTGAATCGGCAAAAAAGCTAATATTGTATGGCAATTATTTATTATTCACTGTTGGAAACACAAAAACACCTCGAAGAAAAGGCCGCCTTTGATCGCTTTTGCGCCTTGTTTCCTGACTTGCCCAAAGGAAAAATCACACAGTCTGAATCACCTGATTTTGTGATTAAAACAGGCAAGAAAAGCGTTATAGGGATTGAGTTAACACGCTTGTTTGCAGAGGAGCCGGGCATCATTGCAATCTCTCATGCAAAGCGCCACCGACTGACCGTGTCGGCAGTACAAAAGGTCATTGAACACAAACAGGAAAAAATCAGGCTGTACCAAAAGCGCAAGCCTGGGCAATTGTGGCTTGTGGTAATTTTGGAAAACGCGCAAGGTACAGCTGTTTGGACCATACCGAGAAACGTGAACAAATGGCCCATCCATAAAGGTGGTTTCGACAAGGTATTTCTGCTTGATCTGCACGGCAATCGCTGCTTCAGCCTGGCCGAAGCATGATAAGCCATGCTTTTTCCGGCCGTATTGGATTACACCTTTTTCTTTCCGGAAAATAATGGCTTCTTTCAACCGAAAACAGATAATTGTGGTAATTTAGCCCTTGCGCATGCGTCAAAGCCATAAACATGAAACTCAACAAGCAAACAGACCAGCAAGTCTTTGACCAGCTGATCGAATCCCTGGTTAGTGTCGATGAAATCCCCGATGGAGAAATTCCGTTGACAGAGCGCCCGGGCCGGGTTTTTCATTTTAAAAACATTGCCGGAGATCCCGTTTTTGTTGCTGAATATGTGCGGGATTCAGGAAGAATAGTCACCATTGAGGTGAGCCATTTCACCTATTCTGAAGGTGAGCTCACCTACAACAGCATCATGGCGAGTGACGAACTGGCGAGGCGATGGCACAAGCCATTGATTGAACGGAGCCTCAGGCAGCCGGACCTGCTGTTGCTGTCGGCTATCGCATACCATTGGCAAAAAGAAAAATCGTTGCCGCTTACATTTGAAGACGGCAGCATCTATTCAGGCCGGGCACACTACCGGTCAATTGCATCTGATGCTGCACTGTCGCGCGAAGCCATTGCACGGTATTTGCAAATGCGGGTGGAAGGAAGGCCATCGGCCGATGCGAATAAGGAACGGGCGCTGCTGGCTTTCTTCGCCGCAAACAGTTAAGTGATGATGGTTCGTCTGATGCAGAAAATTCACCAAAACAGGCCTGATGGCCAGTATTTTAATCGCTTATGATAAAGATAAAACCAGGAATACTTGTCAGGGACATTCGCTTCTGGATCGTTTTGTTCTTTTTTGTCCGCCTTATCGGGATCAGCAACCCGCCCCTGGAAGCCGCGCATAATTGGCGACAGTCGCTTACGAATATGATCGCCCGCAACTTTCTGGAGGTCGACGACAATATCCTTTATCCCAGGATCGATATGGACGGTGACAATAGCGGGATAATCGGCGCCGAGTTCCCTATTTACAACTATCTGATATATATCACTTTCAAAGGTTTCGGCTTTTCACACTGGGCGGGCAGGCTCATCAATTTATTGGTGAGCAGTTTCGGTCTCTATTATTTCTTTTTGGTGGTCCGAAGGCATTTCGACGGTCGGATTGCCTTCAATGCCACACTGGTGCTGCTTTTCTCGATCTGGTTTATCTTTTCACGAAAAATCATGCCCGATACCTTCAGTGCTTCGTTTGCCATTGCGGCCTTGTATTATCTGTCGGTTTACCTCGATCGGAAGCGTCTGTTTGAACTGCTGTTGTTTTTTGCATTGATGTCGCTGGCTGCACTTAGTAAGATTCCGGCACTTGTATTTTTGAGCCTGGTGGTGTTGCCGCTGCTTTCAAAAAAATATGATGTGAAAATAAAAGCAAGCATTGCCGCCGCCTCACTGCTGTCGTTTTTACTGGTTTGCCTTTGGTATTTTTACTGGGTCCCTTCGCTGCTCGAGCGCTTCCGGTTTCAGCTGTATTTCCCGAAAGGATTCTCCGAAGGTATTTCCGAGATCATGCCACTCATGCCCGAATTTTTTGAGAAATTCTATTTCAGTGCCCTGCTTTCCTATGTGGCCTTTGCAAGCTTTCTGGCCGGATTGTACCTGCTATTCATCAGCCGAAACAAATGGCTCATCTGTGGTTTTGCCCTGTTTACCATCACCTTTCTGGCCTTTATCATCAAGACTGGGGCTGTTTTTCCAATGCACAGTTATTATATCATTCCGTTTGTGCCGGCCATGGCTTTGGCAGCAGCATTGTTTCTGTCGAAACTGCCTGTTCGCTACGGAAGCCTTGTGCTGATTGCCATTGGCATTGAAAGCCTTGCCAACCAGCAGCACGATTTCTTTATCAGGCCAACAGACAAATACAAAACTGGGCTAGAATCCATTGCCGATAAGGTTTCAGCCAAAAGCGACTTAATCGTGGTGAATGGCGGACTGAATCCGCAGGCCATTTACTTCATCCACCGAAAAGGCTGGACAGTGAACAATGAGGTAATCCATCAACCTAAACAAATCGATGCGTACATCGACAAGGGAGCAAAATACCTGTTTGTGCTGCGGAAATACGACGAAGACATGCCCGCCGGTTACCGGATGGTTTACTCAGATGACAACGTCAATGTGTTTGCATTAACGAAAGAAAAATAAGCTGTTTGGAGTCATGATTGCATGATTTTTAGCCCCTTTGCGCATGTTTTGAGTGTTAAACTGAGTTCCGCAACCGATTTAGGATAATCAGCCATAAAAAGCTGAAACGCTGAAATTGTTGTATGTTGTTGTATAAGTGTTAATTATCATTAAATCTGATAGCCTGGTGCAAGCATAACATCGTAAAAATTCATAAAATTGGCTATTTTTGCAAAAACACTGATCAGTTACTCCATTTTCCCAAACATAATCCAATGAGCTATATTTCGTTAGAAAAATCTCAGCTTATCAATCTCGAGTTTTCATTAACCCGCGAACTGGTGCGTTCAAACAGGTCAGGAGGTTATTCGAGCACCACTGTCGTCGGTTGCAACACCCGGAAATACCACGGTTTGCTAGTCGTGCCGCAACCCTGGCTCGACCATGACAACCATGTGCTGCTTTCGTCCATCGACGAAACCGTAATCCAGCACGATGAGGCCTTTAACCTGGGCGTAAGGATGTATCCCAATGGCATTTATGAGCCAAGAGGGCACAAATACCTGCGCACCTTCACCTCGGAGCCGATACCAAAGCTGATTTACCGTGTTGGTGGCGTGGTGTTAAGCAAAGAGATGCTTTTCGCTGAAAATGAATCACGGGTGTTAATCAAATACACCCTCCTCGAGGCCCATTCGAAGACAACCCTCAGGCTGAAACCTTTTCTGGCTTTCAGGAATGTGCACCAGCTTTCGAAAGCCAATATCGACCTGAATAACAAATACGAAGAAACATCCAATGGAGTGAGCTGGCAGATGTATACCGGCTATTCCCGGCTCTTTTTCCAGCTTTCGAAAAAGGCAGAATACACCCATGTGCCTGACTGGTACTACAACATTGAATATATCAGGGAGAAAGAGCGCGGTTATGCCGGCAACGAAGACCTCTATGTTCCCGGATTTTTTGATATCCCCATTAAGGCAGGTGAAAGTATCATCGTGTCGGCCGGACTCGAAGAAAAACAACCGGCTACATTCAGCCGTCAATACAATGCCGAAGTTAAAAAACGCATTCCGCGCGATAACTTCGAACACTGCCTGATGAATTCTGCGCAGCAGTTCATCGTACGAAACAAACAGAAAGTAGAGATCATGGCGGGCTTCCCCTGGTTTGGTACCTGGGGCCGCGATACCTTTATCGCCTTGCCCGGACTCACCTTGCTCAACGGCGATGAAAACAACTTTAATCTGGTGATCGACAATATGATCACCACACTCAAAGGCGCGCTGTTTCCCAATATCGGGCGCAACAACCAGCCTGACTTTGCCTCGGTGGATGCACCGCTTTGGTTTTTCTGGACCTTGCAGCAATACACCACACTGAAGGGCACAAAGGCTGAAACCTGGAAACGCTATGGCAAGTGGTTAAAGCAAATTCTTTCAGGCTTTCGCGCGGGCACCGATTTTGGTATCTATATGAACGAAAACGGCCTGATTCACTCCGGTGAAAACGGCATGGCCCTCACCTGGATGGACGTTGTTAGCAAAGGAAAGCCGGTCACCCCACGGCTAGGATATGCAGTTGAAGTGAATTCACTGTGGTATAATGCGGTTAACTACGCCCTTGAACTTGCGCATGAAGCCTGCGACAAAGCATTTATTGAAGAATGGAATGGCCTTCCGGAACAGATCAAAGCTGCCTTTGTTGACCTTTTCTGGGATCCAAAATACAATTACCTGGCCGATTATGTCGATGGTGATTATAAGGATTTCGCCGTAAGACCAAATATGCTTTTTGCGGTTTCGCTACCTTACAGTCCGCTAAGTGATGAGATGCAGGCGGGTGTTATCAATAGGGTAAAGTCAGAGCTGCTGACCGAGAGGGGACTTCGTACCCTATCACCAAAACACCCTGACTATCAAGGTGTTTTTGGTGGAAACCAGGAAAAACGCGACCTGGCTTACCACCAGGGAACCGTGTTCACCTGGCTGATCTGTCATTATTGTGAAGGCTGGCTCAAGGTGTACGGCAAATCAACACTGCCCGACATTACCGAAATCTATGAAGGCTACGAAAGTACCTTGCTTGAAGCCGGGATTGGCAATATCTCAGAAGTGTATGATGGTGACCCTCCTCACCTCCCAGGCGGCGCCATCTCGCAGGCATGGGCAGTTGGCGAACTGATCCGGCTTAAAAAACTCATCGACGCAAGCAACAAAAGCAGGCATTGAAACAACAACCTAGAAATACGAACCAATGAAGGTACTCATGTTTGGATGGGAATTCCCTCCACATATCACCGGCGGACTTGGCACAGCATGTTTTGGCTTGACAAAAGGGCTGGCCAAACACGGTCTCGAAGTCATCTTTGTCGTCCCTAAGGCCTATGGTGATGAATCAGAAGAAGCCGTCAGGCTTGTGAATGCCAGTAAGGTAACCATCGACATCGACAAGGATGAAGAGAGGTCCTACTGGGATCGGGTGCAATATATGGAAGTAGGTTCAAACATCATTCCCTATGTAGGACCGGAGGACTTTGAACGGCTTCAGGAAGAAAACAGAAAAGCCAGCAAGTCATTCAAAAGCAGGGTTTTCTCGCAGAAATATGAGTTTTCCGGCAAATATGGCACCAACCTCATGGAAGAAGTCGCACGCTATGCGCTGATCGGGTCATCCATTGCTACCAAACACGATTTCGACATCATCCATGCACACGACTGGCTTACCTATTCGGCCGGCGTAGCCGCCAAGGAAACTACCGGAAAGCCGCTTGTTGTCCATATGCATGCCACCGAATTTGATCGCTCGGGCGAAAACATCAATACCGATGTGTATGCCATCGAGAAGCGCGGGATGGAAATGGCCGACAGGGTGATCACCGTGAGCAACCTCACCCGCAAAATCGTCATCGACCGCTACGGGATCGACCCAAAGAAAGTAGTTACGGTGCACAATGCCGTTGAACCCTCAAACAAGCCCGAACTTGCCGGTTTCCAGAAGTCTGTTGACGAAAAAGTGGTCACCTTTTTGGGCAGAATTACTTATCAGAAAGGCCCGGAGTATTTCGTCGAAGCCGCACGAAAGGTACTCAAACGTGATCCCAATGTACGGTTTGTGATGGCAGGAACAGGCGATATGCTCAATAAAATGGTCGCCCGCGTGGCTAAGCTGCGCATGGGTGATAAATTCCACTTCACCGGTTTTCTGAAAGGCGATGATGTGGACAAGATGTTTGCCATGTCCGATGTCTTTGTCATGCCATCGATCTCGGAACCTTTTGGCATTGTGCCACTGGAAGCCATGCGGTCGAATGTTCCGGTGGTGATATCGAAACAATCCGGCGTATCGGAAATTCTTAAACATGCCATTAAAGTCGACTTCTGGGACATCGACGGCATGGCCGATGCCATCTATGGTCTTTGCCACTACAACGCACTCTCTGAGACCTTCATCAGGTTTGGTAAAGACGAAGTGGACTCACTCAAATGGGAGCACGCTGCAATGCAGGTTAAACAGGTTTACGACAAGGTATACAAACAACAATAAAGCATAAATAACTGGCTGATATGAAATCAATTTGTTTCTATTTTCAGGTTCATCAACCCTTCCGTCTGCGGACTTACCGTTTTTTTGATATTGGCAAAAACCACCACTATTACGACGAATACTTTAACAGGATGATCATGCGGCGTGTGGCTGAAAAATGCTACCTGCCCATGAACGACATCCTCATGAAACACATCGGTGAGTTCGGTGCCAATTTCAAGGTCAGCTTTTCAATTACCGGCCTTGCCATCGAACAGATGGAGCTTTACGCACCCGAAGCCATCGACAGCTTTCGCCGGCTTGTGGCCACTGGCAATGTCGAAATCCTTGCCGAAACCTATGCACACTCATTAAGCGCCCTGAAAGACCCTGAGGAGTTTGAAAGGCAGGTTACTGCCCACAGCAGGAAAGTGGAAGAAGTGTTTGGCGTGAAACCTGTGAGCTTCAGAAACACGGAATTGATTTATTCGGACAAGATTGGCGCCCAGGTGGCCGATATGGGTTTCAAGGTCATGCTCACCGAAGGTGCCAAGCACATCCTTGGATGGAAAAGCCCGAACTATATGTATGCCAACGCCATCAACCCCAAACTCAAGGTGCTTCTGCGCAACTTCAGGCTCAGCGACGACATCACCTTCAGGTTTTCGCAGCAAAGCTGGCCCGAATGGCCAATCACTGCGGAGAAATTTGTTGGATGGCTGAATAAAATCAACCCTAAGGAAGAAGTGGTAAACCTGTTTCTTGATTATGAAACTTTTGGCGAACACCAGTGGGCTTCGACAGGTATCTTCGATTTTATGAAGGCCTTGCCTGGTGCTGTATTCAGCCACAGTGAATTCAAATTTTCGACTCCTGCCCTGCTGGCCGAAAAGCTGCAGCCAGTGTCGGCTATACAAGTTCCCTATCCGGTCTCCTGGGCCGATGAAGAACGCGATGTTACTGCATGGCTTGGCAACGACCTCCAGGATGAATCATTCGATAAGCTGTATTCACTCGGACAAAAAGTAAGACAAATTGATGATCCTGATATTCAGCGCGACTGGAACTACCTGCAGTCGTCGGATCATTTTTACTATATGTGCACCAAGTGGTTCTCCGACGGGGACGTCCATAAATACTTCAACCACTATCCTTCTCCTTATGAAGCCTACATCAATTATATGAATGTGCTGTCCGATTTCATGATCAGGGTCGAAAAACACCAGCCCGATACCGCAGCCATGCTGGGTGAGCTGATTGAAAAAGGCAGTCAGTTTGTTAAAATGGTAGGCGCACAGGCCGGCGAACAGCTTGAAAAAGCCAGCGGAAAAGCCAAGCAAGCCATCAAAAAGGGCGAAGAAAAAGTGATTCCTGTTTTCGACGACATCAGAAACCTCTCTGATGCCAAGATCAAAAAACTGGTAAAAGACCTTGAAGCGGAAGACCTTGTTGCAGCCTTGAAAGATGCTGAGCAGGAACTCGTTAACAAGGTGCTGCCGAACCTCTCACGGGCTACAAGGAAAAAGTTTGAAGACCTGCAGCACGAGATGAAAGTCACCAAAAAGAGCGCTGCCCAAATCCGTAAACAAATAGAAGATAAACTAAAAGCATTGTTTTAGACTTTAAATAAGACTGAACATCGCTGACTAACTGCAACGAACCGCCCACATCCGGCATCATCGGCCGGAAGTCGGGATTTGATCACAATTACATTAATAATCCTAATCGAATAATGACCCAAAAACCTGATTATATTTTTGAAACAAGCTGGGAAGTTTGTAACCTGATTGGTGGCATCTACACCGTCATTGCCACAAAGAGCAAAACCATCGTCAACGAATACAAAGATCACTACATCACCATCGGGCCAGATGTATGGAAGGAAACAACCGGCAATCCTTATTTTATCGAAGACAACAGCCTCTTCCCCGAGTGGAGGAAGCGTGCTGCCATCGAAGGACTGAAGATCCGTGTTGGACGCTGGGCCATCGAAAGCAAGCCACTTGCCATACTGATTGACTTCACCCCATTGTTTACACAAAAAGACAAGATCTTCACCGATTTCTGGGAAACCTACCAGCTCGACTCACTGCAGGGCCAATGGGACTATATCGAACCAGCCATGTTTGGCTATGCTTCAGGACTGGTTATCGAGAGCTTCTGCAACTTTCACCTGAGCACCTACGAAAAGGTGGTGGCACAGTTTCATGAGTGGATGACTGGCACCGGTGTGCTTTACCTCAACAAGTACGCCCCACACATTGGCACAGCCTTCACAACCCATGCCACTGCCCTCGGAAGGGCCATTGCCAGCAATGGTTTGCCATTGTACAGGGATATGCTGAGTTATCAGCCTGCCCTGACAGCTACCAGGTTCAATATCACTTCGAAACAATCGATCGAACGCACAGCAGCCAATGTGGCAGATGCATTTACGACCGTGAGTGACATTACAGCAAGGGAGTGCGCCCATTTTCTCGGCCGAAACCCAGACGTCGTCACCATCAATGGATTTGATGATGAAATGATCGTTTCGGAAGCCCTTTATGCCCGCAAAAGAAGCGATGCCAGAAAAAAGATACTTTCCGTTGCCAGCCTGCTGACCGGACAAACGCTTACCGATGACACCACGATGGTTGTCACCAGTGGACGTTACGAATTCCGCAACAAGGGCATCGACCTGTTTATCGACGCCATCAGCGCGCTGAATAAATCGGGAAAACTCAGCAAAACCCTGCTGGCAGTGATCACCGTTCCCGCCAATATCGCCGGACCAGTTAAAGAACTTAAAGAAAAGATGGCCAATCCGGCGGCCAACATCGGCTTGCCTGACCCATATTGCACCCACCGTTTGTTCGATGGCTTTAACGATCAGGTGATTAACAGGATCAGGGAAGTGCAACTGAACAACAACCCGAGCGACAAGGTGAAAATCATATTTGCACCCACCTACCTCAACGGGCATGATGGCATCTTTGACCTGGGTTATTATGACTTCCTTGCAGCATTCGACGTTTCGGTTTTCGCTTCATACTATGAGCCCTGGGGATACACCCCACTCGAAAGCATTGCCAATGGCATTCCAACCATCACAACCTCACTGGCAGGTTTCGGACTCTGGGCCCGCACCATCGGCGGATCGGCTGATGCAGTGACCGTGCTCGAGCGCACCGAAGACAACACTGACGAGGTGGTGGTAGCCATCACCAGGCATTTGCTGCAACAAAGCAAAGCAAAGGCAGAAACAGTGGTAAACAGCCGGAAATCAGCCATTCACACGGCTAATCAGGCCTTGTGGGATCAGCTGGCAGCAAATTATTATACAGCCTACGAAATCGCCATTAACAAGGTACATGAGCGCGAACACCTCTTTGAATCACGCAGGCTGAACGATCCCTTGCGCACCTTCAACCTGTCAAAACAGGATCAGCCAAACTGGAAAAAATTCCTGATCCAGCCGGTTTACACTCGCCACCTTAAAAAACTCTGGGAGCTGTCGCAAAACCTGTGGTGGTCGTGGAACTTTGAGGCTATCGCCCTCTTCGAGTCCATCAGCCCGGAGGCCTGGCTCGAATACGAGCAAAACCCCATCTCGATGATGGAAAGCCTTTCGCTCAAGGAAATGGAAGCCCTTGAAAACAATCCTGAATTTGTGCAGCGACTGGACAAGGTGTACAGCGACTTTAAACAGTATATGTCAGCTACTCCTGCCTCAGCTGATACCATCGCATATTTCAGCATGGAATATGGGCTGCATAAGAGCCTCAAAATCTATTCGGGCGGGCTGGGCATTCTGGCAGGCGATTACCTGAAACAAGCCAGTGACTCGGCCGTAAACCTCGTCGGGATTGGACTCTTGTACCGCTATGGTTACTTCACCCAGGACATCTCACTTTTCGGCGACCAGCTCGCACAATATGTTCCACAGAAATTCACCCACCTGCCACTCGAACCTGTCCGCGATGAAAAGGGCGATTGGGTAACTGTCAGCCTGGCGCTTCCGGGCCGCACGCTCGTGGCAAAAGCATGGAAAGTCAGTGTAGGACGCATTGCCCTCTATTTGCTCGACACCGACATTGAAGAAAACCAGGCCGATGACCGCAGCATCACCTTCCAGTTATACGGGGGCGACAGCGAAATGCGGTTCAAACAGGAAATGGTCCTTGGCGTAGGTGGTATTCGTTTACTGGAAACCATTGGCATTCAGCCAACAATTTACCACAGCAACGAAGGCCATTCCGCCTTTATCGGTCTCGAAAGGCTGAGGCGTTGTACCGAACACGAAAATTTCGACTTCAACACCGCCCTCGAAATTGTGCGGGCTTCTACCCTGTTTACCACCCACACCCCAGTGCCTGCAGGCCATGATGCCTTCGAAGAGCACCTGCTCCGCATGTATATGCCGCATTATGCCGCCAGGCTGAATATCGAATGGAACGATTTTATGAACCTTGGCAAGTTCAGGCCAAACGATCCGGGCGAGAAATTTTCAATGAGTGTGCTGGCAACCAAGCTGAGTCAGGAGGTGAACGGTGTGAGTCAGATACATGGACGTGTATCGCGCGAGATGTTTCAATCGCTCTACCCCGGCTATTTCGCCAATGAACTGCATATTGGTTCTGTGACCAATGGTGTGCATTATCCAACCTGGACCGATGCATCATGGCAGCAGCTCTACCGAAAATACTTCACGCCAGACTTTGAGGCTGACCAATCGAACCCAGCGCACTGGGCCGAAATCTACAAGGTTTCTGACAGTGAAATCTGGGAGCTGCGCAAGATGCTTAAAGCCGAGCTGATCAGCTATATCAAATACCGTGTGAAACTCGACCTGACAGAGCGGCAGGAAAGTCCAAAGCTGATCCTGAAAACCATTGAAGCACTGAATGCGGATGCCCTGATCCTAGGCTTTGCCAGGCGCTTTGCCACGTATAAAAGGGCACACCTCCTGTTTACAAACCTGGAACGCTTGTCGCGCATTGTGAACAGGGCCGAACGTCCGGTGATTTTCCTGTTTGCCGGCAAAGCCCATCCTAATGATAAAGCCGGACAGGACCTGATCAAGCGCATCATCGAAGTATCGAAAATGCCGGAGTTTATCGGCAAGGTGCTCTTTATCGAAAACTATGATATGGAGCTCGGCAAGCGGTTGACCAACAGCGTTGACATCTGGTTAAACACCCCAACCCGGCCACTTGAAGCGTCGGGCACAAGCGGCGAAAAAGCCGTGATGAACGGGGTATTGAATTTCAGTGTGCTTGATGGCTGGTGGGCCGAAGGTTACAAAAAAAATGCCGGCTGGGCCATCCAGGAAAGCCGCACCTACAACAACCAGCAATATCAGGATGAGCTGGATGCTGAAACAATCTATAACCTTCTCGAGGGTGAGATTGTTAAGTTATACTATACGCGCAACGAAGCCGGTGTTCCCGAAGCCTGGATCAAAAACATCAAAAATAACATTGCTGAGATAGCACCGCATTTCACCATGAAACGCATGCTCGACGACTATTTCAAAGGCTTTTATGGCAAGCTGATTGGGCGCACGCACCTGATGAGGCAGAACAATTACGCCCTTGCCCATGAAATCAATGCCTGGAAAAACAAGGTAAGGTCAGCCTGGGATGCCCTCGAAGTGAAATCCATTAAGGTACCCGATCCAACAGTAAGGCCGCTCGAGTTTGGAGAGAATTTCGTGGCAGAGATCAACCTGAACACCCCCGGCTTATCGGTTGGTGATGTGGGTATTGAGTTGCTCGTCGGACGGAAGTTACACGACCGCATCGATGAGCTGGTGTTTAAGGAAGAACTGTATGTTGTGAGCTCAGGTGAAGGCTGGATCCGCTACCGCGTTGATGTGCCCTTGTACAGGGCCGGTGTGTATGATTACACCTTCCGGATCTTCCCTAAAAACGAACAGTTGCCGCACCGCATGGATTTTCCATTGCTGAAATGGATCTAGTTTCCAGAACGTAGTAGCACGATAAAAAAAAGGCGGTGATTGTAACAATCACCGCCTTTTTTATGTGTAGGCTGCCCTAGGGAATTTGCCTGAGAATTTCAAGGGTCAAATCCCAGAACTTTGTTACGCTCTGTATTTCGAGTCTTTCGTCGGGTGAATGTGCTCCTTTGATGGTTGGACCATAGGAAATCATGTCCATTCCGCTGTAAACGTCACCAATGAGGCCGCACTCAAGACCGGCGTGGATGGCCTTGACTTCGGGCTTGTTGCCAAACAGCTTTACATAGGCTGTTTCGGTAATGTCGCGGATGGCCGACGAAGGATTTGGTGCCCAGCCGGGATAGCCATTGCTGTGTTTTACCGTGGCTCCGGTGAGCTTGAAGCAGGCAGCCACCATGGCAACCACATCGGCTTTTGCCGATTCGACCGAACTGCGCTGGCTGGTAGTAATTTCAAAAGTGTCGTTGATCATCCGCACAGACGCCAGGTTGGTTGAAGTTTCAACGAAACCGGGAATACTCTGGGAATAAGCCATCACGCCGTGCGGACAGGCATACAGGCTGTTGATGAGCTTATGTTGGTCTTCCGCTTCAACGACCATATTGACGCGGCCCTCCCAGGGTGTCAGGTTGATTTCGAGCCTGGGTTCTGTAATCGCGAATTCGCCGCGCAGGCTTTCGCCCATCGCGATTAACATCGCACTGGCTTTTGCAGCATTTTCAGCAGAAAGGAGGATGATGGCTTGGGCTTCGCGTGCGATGGCATTGCGTAAGTTTCCGCCCTCAATTTGGCTGAGTAGCGCCCCAAACTCATTGGTTGCCTTATACAAAAGCCTCACAAGCAATTTATTGGCATTACCGCGGCCTTTGTGAATATCGTCACCGGAATGTCCGCCAGTGAGGCCTGAGATGGCAAGCTTAAAGGCCTGATGACCTTCAGGAACTGCCATTTTCTGAAATGGAAGCGTTACCACAGTGTCTTTTCCGCCGGCGCAGCCAATGAATAGTTCGCCTTCGTCCTCCGAGTCAACATTGAGCAGAATGCGTCCCTTAACAAATCCGGGCTCCAGGCCAAACGCACCCGAAAGGCCGGTTTCTTCGTCAATGGTGAACAGGCATTCCAATGGCCCGTGCTGAATGGTCTTGTCGGCCAGGATAGCCAGCTGTGCTGCCACGCCAATGCCGTCGTCGGCGCCAAGGGTCGTCCCCTTTGCTTTCACCCATCCGTCTTCAATAAAGGCATCAATGGGATCTTTAAAGAAGTCGTGGACTTTGTCGCTGTTTTTCTCACACACCATATCAATATGGCTCTGCATGACCACCGTCTGCCTGTTCTCAAATCCCGGCGAGGCCGGTTTACTGATCAGTACATTTCCGACCTTATCCTGTTTTACATCGAGCTGATGTGCATGGGCAAACGAAAGCAGGTATGCGACAATCTGTTCCTCATGCTTTGACGGCCTTGGAATCATCAGGATTTCTTTGAAATATTTCCAGATGCCTGCGGGTTCAAGGCCCAATAGTGCTTCATTCATAGGTTTAGTTTTATTGAAGCAAATTTACACATTTCGGTTGGTTATTCCCTGATGAGGGCGGCAGAAATCTGCAAGGGCAATGCACCGCTGAGCAAATTTTCACCTTCACCTAAGTCCAAAGTGTTTGCAGCACAACTCATTGCACACGCAATTCTGCAGCGCTGCCTTTAAGTAAAGAAAATACGGTAAACGCAGCTTTCAGTCGCTGGATCAGTTCATGTATTTGCCCACGATGGAGAGGAAATCCTGTTTGCGGATCGGCTTGGCAATATAATCGCTGCAACCGGCTTCGAGGCACCTTTCGCGGTCGCCTTGCATGGCAAAGGCAGTCTGGGCAATGATGGGCACATCGAGGTTAATTGACCTGATCAGCCTTGTCACCGAAATGCCATTCAGATCAGGCAAACGCAGGTCCATCAGCACCAGGTCAATGTTGTTGTCTGATTTCAGCAACTCAAAGGCCGGAAGGCCAAAGTCGAAATGGATGATGCGGGCGCCGGTACGGGCCAGGTATGCAGCTAAAAGCTGGTAATTCGACGGGACATCCTCAACAATCATCACCGTTTTATTCTTCCAGATGTTATCATTAGCGCCATCAAATTCCGGAAATGCTTCAGTGCTGTGGTGAAACGATGTATCTTGATGGAGATCACACCTGTTGAGATGAGGTGTTTCAAATGAATCGCTCATACAAGCTTGGTTAAAAATTGGAATGGCTAAATTAAATTATTGTTGTGAACAGTTACAATAAACTTTTCAACACCCTGATTTCTTCCATCGGATCGTGTGCCTTAAAAACCGCATTCCCGGCAACGAGCACATCGGCTCCTGCCTCGACCAAATCGGCAGCGTTGTAGCGGTTGATGCCACCATCCACTTCGATCTGCACATTCAGGCCCTGTTCGTAAATCATCTGTTTTAGCTCCTTGATTTTACGGAAAGTGTTGGCAATAAATTCCTGTCCGCCAAATCCGGGGTTCACTGACATGATCAGGACGAGGTCAGCAAACTCGAGGATATCGCTGAGCAAAGCAACCGGGCTGTGCGGATTCAGCACCACGCCAGCCTTCATACCGGCCTGTCTGATGGCTTGCAGGCTGCGGTGCAGGTGAACACTGGCCTCGTAATGGATGCTGAGGATATCAGCGCCTGCATCCCTGAAAGCAGTAATATACTTCTCCGGCTCCACGATCATCAGGTGGACATCGAGGGGCTTGACCGCCAGGCTGCTGATGGCTTTGATGACAGGCAAGCCAAAGGAAATATTCGGAACAAACACGCCATCCATCACATCAAGGTGAAACCAATCAGCTTCGCTGTTGTTTATCATCTCAATGTCTTCTCCCAGCCTCAGAAAGTCGGCCGACAGCATCGATGGGGCAATCAGGTGTTCCATGGTGTTTTTTACAAAAATACAAATTTCCGCTTTGCGAAACCTCGCGTAAATTTTTGCTATTCAAGCCCAGTTTCGTTGTGGCGCTTACATTGGTCTTCCCAACCCATATGTATCAGTATGCGCACAAATTCAGGCGGAAAGGAGGCCGTGATCGTACACTGCCTGCCACTTTCAGGCTCTTCAAAGGAAAGACGCGATGCATGAAGCATCATCTGGCTGAGCTGCCATTGTTCCAGAAAAAGCTTGTTTTGTTTATTGCAGCCGTAAGGCCTGTCGCCGATAATCGGATGGTTGATGTGAGAAAGGTGCCGCCTGATCTGATGCGTACGGCCCGTTTCAGGAACGATTTCGAGCAGTGAATAGCGCGAAGTGCTGAATTTCCCAAAAGGAACGGCCAGCTCAGCCCTGCAGCATGTCCTGTAATTCGTAACCGCTTCCTGCACTTTGCCTGTTTCGTTTGCCAGCGGGTAATCAATACGTTCTTCATCAGGCGTGTAGCCCCGAACAATGGCATGGTATGTTTTTTCTATCTGCTGGTTCGCAATGAGGTGATGCATGGCGGCATGGCTGCTTTTACTGAGGGCAAACAACAGCACACCCGAGGTCTTGCGGTCGAGGCGGTGAACGGGATATACCCTCCTGCCAAGCTGGTCGCGCAACAGCTGCAAAGCAAACTCATCGGCATTGCCGGCAATGGGACTCCGGTGCACGAGCAAACCGGGCGGCTTATTGATGGCCACCAGGCGGTCGGTCTCAAAAATGATTTCAAGCAAAGGTTTTTCCGGGCTGTTCACTTGCACTGGATTTGCGGTTAAATTACACAAAATTCTCCTTCCCGGTCAACACTTCCCTTGCTCGCATGACTTTCATAAAAAACACAGAATTACTTTCATCGTCCGGGCAGAAACAGGGTACAAAACCTGCCTTTCCTTCCACCTGAATATGAAATTCTTATCCAGTTATGTGTGTTGAAATATTTTTTAGAGAACTCACCACATCCATGCAAATAAAATACCTTTGCCGCGTGAAAAACTGGCTTAAAATTATTGCCTTGCTTCAGCTGACGGTGCTCTATGGGTACCTGGCTAGCACAAACCATATTAAGCTCGGTATGTATGGTTATGAAACTGGCATGACTGACAGCAACCACGAACTGAGTTTTTCCTTTGTATCCTCAAATCTTCTGTGCCATACCATCAATGAGGGTAGCATCAGCAATGCCACAAGCAATTCGCCTACGACCCGGATACGGGAAAAGCACAATGGTTTTTCAATGATTGTAAAAAAGGCCATAGTGAGCAATGAGCATAAGCTGCTCAAACATATTGCCTATGTGAGCCAAATCGACATCCAGTGCTCAGCCGCTGACCTGATTTTTCCGTTCCATTATTTTTTGTGACAAGCCCTAAGTCGGTTCCCAACAAGAAATGAATCTCATTTCTTCCTTCGCAATTCCGAAGATTGCCTCATTTATTTATTGACTTAATAACACATTGAACAATGGACATAGGAACTACAATTTCGGGTTTGGTGCTTACCTTTATCTGCGTCTTACCCATCATTATCATTAGTCGCTCAAGCGCAAAGAAGAAGCAATTTTTCATCAAGGCAATCAATCAGTTGGCCAGCCAGGGCAACGACACGGTCACTGCAACTGACATATGGGGCAGTGCTGCTATTGGCATTGCCAGCGACACAAACAAGGTTTTCTTCTACACCAAATCGGCCGATTACGAGGACGCCAGGACTGTCAACCTGAACGAGATGCGCGCTTGCCGCATTGTCAACATCAGCTCTGCTTCCGGATCAAAAGAAAGCCAATCGCGGGTAATTGACAGGCTGGAGCTAGCCCTGGTAAGCCGCACGCCCGGAATGCCTGAAACAGTACTTGAGTTTTACAACACCGAACGCAACAAATACACCCTTACCCGTGAGCTGCAACTCACTGATAAATGGGCAGGCATCATCAATGCAGCCATCAAAAAGACGGCTCCAAAAAAATAGCCATTACGGTGGCATCCTGAAAGGGATACTGCTGCAGACTGTTGCATTGTTTGCATAAAAAAAGCGCCTGACCGGCGCTTTTTTTAATATTATTATCCAAGATAACTTTTCAGAATTTTGCTTCTGCTGGTGTGCTTCAGCCTGCGGATGGCTTTTTCTTTGATCTGGCGAACCCGCTCGCGGGTCAGGTCAAACTTCTCGCCGATTTCTTCCAGTGTCATTGGGTGGCTTCCGTTGAGTCCGAAGTAAAGCCTTACAACATCAGCTTCACGTGGTGTCAGGGTTGAAATGGCCCGGTCGATTTCTTTTCTGAGTGATTCATATAACAATTCGGTTTCCGGTGTAATGGCTTCTTCGCTGCGAAGCACATCATACATCGTATTATCCTCATCCTGAATCAACGGAGCGTCCATCGAAACATGCCTTCCGGCATTCTTCATCGATTCTTTGACCTCATTTTCGGTCACTTCAAGCACCTCGGCTATTTCTTCGGCGTTGGGTTCACGTTCAAATTCCTGCTCGAGCTTAGCGTATGCCTTGTTGATTTTGTTTATTGAACCAATCTTGTTGAGCGGCAACCTGACAATACGCGATTGTTCGGCCAAAGCCTGAAGAATCGATTGCCTGATCCACCAAACAGCATAGGAAATGAACTTAAATCCCCTTGTTTCATCGAAACGCTGAGCCGCTTTGATCAGGCCAAGGTTTCCTTCGTTAATTAAATCTGGCAGGCTAAGTCCTTGGTTCTGGTACTGTTTCGAAACAGACACCACGAAACGAAGGTTGGCTTTTGTCAGTTTTTCGAGGGCAGCCCTGTCACCCTGTTTGATGCGTTGAGCCAGTTCAACCTCTTCTTCGGCTGTAATCAACTCAACCTTACCAATTTCCTGGAGGTATTTGTCGAGCGAAGCCGTTTCGCGGTTGGTAACCTGTTTTGTAATTTTGAGTTGCCTCATGAATGCGCAGATTTATAGTTGCTCGTATTCTACGTAAACTTATTCTTTATTGTTACGGTCCTGTTCACTTTCCGGACGGGGAATGAGTACTTTTCTTGAAAGTTTCATTTTACCTGTCTTGGCATCAACACCAATAAGCTTCACCTTGATTTTATCGCCAACTTTAAGCACACTTTCAACGGTTTCAAGCCTTTTCCATTCGATCTCCGAAATGTGCAACAGCCCATCTTTTCCCGGAAGAATTTCGACAAATGCGCCGAAAGGCATGATGTTCTTCACGGTTCCGAGGTAAATCTCGCCCACTTCAGGAACGGCAACAATTGCCCTGATACGTGCTTTTGCCAGATCGATAGATTCTTTATTTGCTGATACAATGTCGATTACACCAAAATTGCCTTGCTCTTCAATGACAATGGTGGTATTGGTTTCGCGCTGCATCTCCTGGATGATTTTTCCTCCGGGTCCGATAATGGCACCAATAAATTCCTTGTCAATCATCATCTTTTCAATTCTTGGCACATGGTCTTTGTAATCAGCACGTGGCTCTGTAATGGTTTTAGCCATTTCACCAAGGATATGCAAGCGGCCTTGTCTGGCCTGTTCGAGTGCCTGTTCGAGCACCTCATATGAAAGTCCGTCAACCTTGATGTCCATCTGGCAGGCAGTGATGCCGTCCTTAGTACCGGTGACTTTGAAGTCCATATCACCCAGGTGATCTTCATCACCCAGAATATCTGATAATACTGCAAATTTGTCGCTTCCGCCTTCGGTGATCAGTCCCATGGCAATACCAGCCACAGGTTTCTTGATTTTGACACCGGCATCCATGAGTGCGAGGGTTCCACCACAGACGGATGCCATTGATGAAGAACCATTTGACTCGAGTATATCGGATACCACCCTGACTGTATATGGATTTTCTTCTCCACCGGGAACCATGACCTTCAATGCGCGTTCAGCAAGGTTTCCATGCCCTACTTCGCGGCGGCTGACACCACGGTTTGGTTTCACTTCACCGGTTGAGAAACTCGGGAAGTTATAATGCAGCATAAAGGTCGAAGTGCCTTCGAAAACGGCGCCGTCGATGGTTTGCACATCGAGTTTGGTTCCGAGTGTAACGGTTACCAGTGCCTGTGTTTCACCGCGGGTGAAAATGGCTGAACCATGTGCTGAAGGCAGGTAATCGACTTCGCTCCAGATCGGCCTGATTTCGTTCAGTTTGCGTCCATCAAGCCTGATTCTTTCATTCAGGATGGCGTCGCGTACTGCTTTCTTTTCAGCATCGTGGAAATAGCGTTTCACCAGCTTGGTCTTGGCTTCACTTTCCTCTTCAGGAAGAGTGTCAATGTATTGCTGACAAACGGCCTTAAAGGCGTCGCTGCGTTCGTGTTTGTTCGGGTTGCCTTTCATGGCAATTTCGTAGCAAGGTTTGTAGGCAAAGGCAAGAACCGCTTCGCGCAATTCCTCGTCGTTAACCTCGTGGCAATACACGCGTTTAGGGTTGGCTTTTTCAACCATTGCAGCAAGGTCAATCTGCGCCTGGCATTGCACCCTGATGGCGTCATGGGCCACCTTAAGCGCTTCGAGCATAAGTGCTTCCGAAACTTCTTTTGATTCGCCCTCAACCATCATGATGTTGTCGATTGTAGCAGCAACCATCAGGTCGAGCTCAGCTCCTGCAAGTGCAGTAATCGAAGGGTTAATGACAAATTTACCATCGATATAAGCCACGCGGACTTCTGAAATTGGCCCGTTGAAAGGAATATCAGAAACAGCAAGGGCTGATGAAGCAGCCAGGGCGGCCAGCGCGTCGGGAGCAACATCGCTTTCGCCTGAAATCAGGTTGATGAGCACCTGTGTTTCAGCATGGTAATTGTCGGGGAACAATGGGCGGAGCGCCCTGTCGACAAGACGGGCTATCAACACTTCGTAGTCTGAAGGCCGGCCCTCACGTTTAAAAAATCCACCGGGAAATTTTCCGGTAGAAGCATATTTCTCTTTGTAGTCAACCGACAGAGGCATAAAATCGACGTCTTCTTTTGCCTCTTTGGCCGACACTACTGTCGCCAATAACATGGTTTTTCCCATGCTTACCACAACAGCACCATCAGCTTGCTTGGCAAGACGGCCGGTTTCGATCGTAATCGTACGACCATCAGCCAGTTCGATGGTTCTAATAATTCCTTTTGGAGCCATAAGTTGTTATAAATGAATGTACTAAAATACAACCTGATAAAATGCAAAAAAAGGCAATCATTTCAAATTGCCTTTTTCCTACCTTATTAAGGTGTTGATTATTTTCTGATACCGAGTTTCTTAATGATCTCGCGATATCTTTCAATGTCTTTTGACTTCAGGTAGTCGAGCAGTTTCCTGCGTTTACCAACCAAACGAACCAGGGCGCGCATGGTGGCTAGATCCTTTTTGTTTTCCTTCAGATGATCCGTCAAATGCTTGATCCTAAAGGTGAATAGGGCGATCTGACCTTCGGCTGAACCGGTATCGGTTGCCGACTGGCCAAATTCCGTGAAGATTTCTGTTTTCTTTTCAGCAGATAAATACATGTTCTTATCGTTTCATTTTTTGAGCCTGCAAAAATAGGCATTTTATTTTAATTCACACAACTTACTGCGATTCTTTTTCTTTTTTCGCCAATTCGCTGCAAAAAAGCCTTGCCAAAGCCATTTGCCGGCAAAACTACATAAAAGTTCTAGTCACCCCTTGTACAGGTTTTGCAATACAACAACAATGCCCGGATAATTGCAAATAAGGCCGGGCTTCATTTTGCCTGTTGTTAAAGCAAACATACCGCAAAGTGCCATCAACCAAACTATGTGTAAACAGCTTATTACGTAAATCTTCATCTTGATTTGCTCCCTTTGATTTCATACCTTTGAACAATATATTCCTTTTCTTGTTTAAGTTTTCATAGATTTTATTAAACAATCAGTTAATTTCCTTCACATGGCAAAAGTAATCGTAATCGGAGCCGGGTTCTCGGGTTTGTCAACAGCGGCAACACTGGCCAACAATGGTCACGAGGTTATTGTGCTTGAGAAGCATGATATGGCCGGAGGTCGGGCACGTAAGTTCAGTGAAGCAGGATTTACATTCGATATGGGGCCCAGCTGGTACTGGATGCCTGATGTGTTTGAGCAGTTTTTTGCCAGCTTTGGCAAACAGGTGTCCGACTTTTACACCCTGAAACGACTCGACCCGTCATACACCATTTATTTCGGGCCTGGCGACAAGGTTGACCTCCCGGCCGACGAGGAAGCTTTGATCGCACTTTTTGAATCCATTGAAAAAGGAAGCGGGCCAAAGCTGAAAAAGTTCCTTGAAGAGGCTGCGTTTAAATATGAAATCGGCATCAAAAACCTTGTGTTTAAACCATCGAAAAGCCTGCTGGAGTTTGCTGACTGGAACATCGTTAAATCTGCCATGAAGATGCACATTCTCCAGTCGTTTCACGGCTATATTAGAAAATATTTCACAAACCCTAAGCTCCTCAGAATTCTCGAATTCCCTATCCTATTTCTGGGTGCCACCGCGCAAAAAACGCCTGCGCTTTACAGCCTGATGAACTACGGCGATATGAAACTGGGCACCTGGTATCCCGAAAACGGCATGTATAGCGTAGTTGAAGGATTCGAAAAACTGGCTGTTTCACTGGGCGTTCAGTTCCATTACAAACAGGAGGTGAAATCCTTTCAGATCGAAAAAGGGAAAATTACAGGTGTTGTAACCAACACAGGCAGTTTTGAAGCCGATTATGTTGTTGCCAGTGCCGACTATCACCATGTGGAACAACACATTCTCCCGAAAGCATACCGCACCTACGACGAAAAATACTGGGACAGCCGGACCATGTCGCCTTCATCGCTGATTTATTATCTGGGTGTCAACAAAAAACTAAACGGTATTCAGCATCATACCCTTATTTTCAACAATGACTTTGAAAAGCATGCTGAACAGATTTACGAAAACCCGCAATGGCCCGAAAACCCTTCGGTTTACCTGAGCTGCACCTCACAATCCGACCATAGTGTGGCGCCTGAAGGTATGGAAAACCTGTTTATATTGATTCCGGTAGCTCCCGGCCTCGATGATACCGATGAAATACGTCAGCAATATTTCGATTTTTCCATTGCGCGGATTGAGGAAACCCTTGGCATCCAGTTTAAAGACCATATCGTGTATAATCGCATATACTCGAACCGTGATTTTTTGGCTGATTACCATGCCTACAAAGGAAATGCCTACGGCTTGGCCAACACCCTCCGTCAAACGGCCATACTGAAACCATCGATGTTCAATAAAAAACTCAGCAACTTATTGTATACCGGTCAGCTAACCATCCCCGGACCGGGCGTTCCGCCCGCCATCATCTCGGGACAGGTAGCAGCAAGAGAAATCATTAAAAAACACCAACAATCCTTATGAAATCCATTTATGATTCCATTTCGCGGCGTACCAGCAAGATGACAACCCGTGCCTACAGCACCTCGTTTTCGCTGGGCATTCGGTTATTCAGCAAGGAGTTACACGATCCCATTTATGCCATCTATGGCTTTGTCAGGCTGGCCGATGAAATTGTAGACACCTTTCATGCCTACGACAAGAATACGCTGATGGCTGAATTTCGCGCCGATACAGTAAATGCCATTGAGCGCCGCATCAGCCTCAATCCGATTCTGAACAGTTTTCAGGAAGCCGTTCACACCTATGGCATTGAATGGGAACTGATCGACCGTTTCCTGAAGAGCATGGAGATGGATCTTGTTGATATTGAGTACAGCCAGATGCTGTTCGAAGATTATATTCTGGGTTCTGCCGAAGTGGTGGGCCTCATGTGCCTTCACGTGTTCACCTATGGTAATCAGCAGCAATATGACGAGTTAAAGTTTTCCGCCATGCGCCTGGGATCGGCATTTCAGAAGATCAATTTTCTGCGCGATATGCACACCGACCATGTTCAGCTGGGCCGGACCTATTTTCCCGGTATCGATATGGCCAACTTTACTGCCGAAACAAAGCAACGCATTGAGGACGACATTGCCAAAGACTTCGCCGACGGGCTTGCAGGCATCAGGAAACTGCCGCATGGTGCGCGCTATGGCGTGTATTCGGCCTATGTGTATTACTTCAGCCTCTTTAAGAAAATTAAGCGACTGAACAGCAATATGTTGTTACAAAACAAACGCATCAGGGTACCCAACTCAGCCAAATACGGCTTGCTGGTGACGTCCTATCTGCGTTATCGCCTCAATATCTTATAATCCGATGGGAATCGCATCCATACTGCTGCTGTTGCAACTGACAGTTCCATCTGAGCTGCTTCAGGAATCGCGCCGGCTTTTTTTTAGGTTCGAAGAAGACAAATGCCTTTCGGAGGCATTGTTTGAAACCATTGATGCAGCAAATACCGCTAATGATCCCGTGTTATTGGCTTACAAAGGCATGGCGCGCGCAACATCTGCCGCCTGCTCTTATAATCCTTACACAAAATACAGCCGTTTTCAGGAAGGCAGGCTATGGATAGAACAAGCAGTTAAAGCGCAACCCAACAACATAGAAATCAGGTTTATGCGCCTGAGTGTACAAGTTAACGCACCCCATTTTCTTGGCTATAGTGGCCAGCTTACCGAGGACCGTGCCATGATCGTGACAGGTCTGGCCAATAACCCAACCTTGCTGACAGATGCTGAATTCACGCTAAAACTCCTTAAATTTGTCGCACAAACTGCGCAACCTCTGGCCATCGAACGCCAGCAGCTTGATGCGCTCATCAATCAATTAAGCCATGGAAAATGAATTTGTGATCCTGGTCGATGTCAACGATGTGGCACAGGGCCTGATGGAAAAAATGCAGGCCCATAGGGAGGCCGTACTACATAGGGCTTTCTCCGTTTTTCTGTTCAACAGCAACAATGAATTGTTGCTGCAGCAGCGTGCCTTAGGCAAATACCACAGCCCCGGACTCTGGACAAACACCTGCTGCAGCCATCCGCGTCAGCACGAAAGTGTGCATCAGGCCGCCGACAGGCGACTGCTGGAAGAAATGGGAATGAAGGCTGAGATGAAGGAAGTATTCTCGTTTATTTACAAAGCCGACGTTGGCCAGGGCTTGACAGAACATGAACTCGACCATGTGCTGATCGGCTACAGCGACGACGTTCCTCAGCTTAATCCGGCAGAAGTGAACAGCTGGAAATACGCCACAATGTCTGCCATCAGGGAGGACATGCGCGAACATCCTGAAAGCTACACAGTTTGGTTCCGCATTATTTTCGATCGGGTGGATCAGTATTTACATCAACACAAATAACAAAATGGGGGCATTCTTCAATGGTTTTCTGCTGATAGCAGCATTTTTGTTCATGGAGTTTGTGGCCTGGTTCACCCACAAATACGTGATGCATGGCTTTCTCTGGATACTGCACAAAGACCACCATATCCGCGATGGCCGCAAGTTTGAATGGAATGATGTCTTCGCTTTGATATTTGCTTTGCCCAGCTTCCTGCTTGTATTTACCGGAGCCGGCGCCGGCTTCGACTGGCGGTTCTATCTGGGATTAGGGATTGCCTTGTACGGGCTGGCCTATTTTCTTTTTCATGATGTGCTGGTGCATCAACGCATACCCATACTGAACAAGCTGCGTAACCGTTACCTGAGGGCCACCCTGGCAGCGCATTATGACCACCATAAACCCCATGCCCATTACAACTATGGCTTTTTGGTCGCCCCCTGGAAGTACTACCGGATGGAGTGGCAGCGGGCAAAGTCAGTGAAAACCGGCAAGCTGCAATAGCCGGAATAACTGCCACAGAAATCGTTTCAGGCCTTACTTCGACAATTTCTCCACCAAAGCTGACAGGTTGCTGTTTGATGGTTCCTGAAACACCCTTAGGTCAAACATGGGAAGCACGGCCAGCATATGGTCAAAAATATCGCTTTGCAATGCTTCATAGGCAGTCCATTCCTGAATTTTGCTAAACACATAAATCTCAATCGGAATGCCCTTCTCGGTTGGCTGCAACTGCCTTACCATCAGGGTGAGCTCTTTGTTGATACGCGGGCTTTGCTGGAAAAACGCTGTCATATAGGCCCTGAAAACGCCCAGGTTTGTTTGCCGGCGCCCGTTCACCAGGTTTGAGGTATCAATGTTGTTTTCGGCATTGTATTGGCTGATTTCATGCTCTTTTTGGTCAATGTATGCCGAGATCAACTGGTAGGACCTGAAGCGTTGCAACATCTCAGGGGTGCAGAATTTCACACTCTCCATATCGATTGAAAGGTGCCGCTTGATGCGCCTGACACCTGACTCCTGCATGCCACGCCAGTTCTGAAAATAATCAGAAACCATGGCATAGGTGGGTATGGTGGTGATGGTTTTATCCCAGTTCTGCACCTTTACCGTAGTCAGGGTAATTTCTTTTACTTCCCCGTCGGCGCCATATTTGTTCATTGTAATCCAGTCGCCTAAGCGTACCATATCGTTTTGCGACAACTGAATGCCACCTACAAAACCCAGGATCGGATCTTTAAACACCAGGATGAGCACAGCGGACAGCGTTCCCAAACCGAGCAACAATGTCCCCAGGTCACGACCGATGACTGTGGCTACAATCATCAGTCCGCCAACCACATACATGATGATTTTGATGATCTGAATCAATCCCTTGATGGGTTTGCTTCGTGCCACATCGAAGGTGTTGTAAATATCAAGCACACTCGATAACAAGCCACTGAGGATCAGCATGACCACAAAAATCACATATACCTGAACGCCATGTTGAACGAAGATGATGCTTTTCGGGAAACTGGGCAAGGCAGCCGGAACAAAGGTCGAAATGATGTATGACGGAACCAGGTAGGATGCCCGTGAGAAAACCTTGTTTTTGATCAGGATGTCGTCATATTCGGTTGATGAGCGGTGAATAAATACAAAGACTGTTTGCCTGATGACAAACCTGGCGATATAATAAACCAGCACCGCCAGGATAAACAAACTCAGAAAAGAGGCCCCTTCAGCATAAATTGCAGCTTCACGTTCAACAAGTTGCATGGGCTGTAGCAGTGACCTGACAAGGCCATTGATGTATTCAAACATAGATAAAACGATTGGTTAATAAGTAAGGTATTTGATGGCATCCAGGTATTTCTCGCGGATAAAAATCAGCTTTCCCTGGCAGCTTTGTTCATCGTAGATGCGCACAAAATCAAGCAGGCCATGTTTGTCGTACATATAGGTCAGTGCGGCATCGAAGTTGTTGTCTTCGACATTGTGCTTGATGCTGGCCGTGATTTTTTCGAACGAATTCCAGCGCATCTGAATCGGCATTTGCAGATATGCCATTTCCTTCCAGTTTTCATCCACATAAATTCCTTCGGTCGATTTATGGATGGTGAAAAACTTGGTTATTTTGATAATGCTGTTGTATTCCTGCACCTTGCGTTCTTTCAGGAAGGTAATGCCCTCATCCTGAAATGCCGCAACAAGATCACCCACCAGGTTGTAGGGCAGGTACTTAAGCCTGATCACACCGGCAGGTTTGTTGAACAGCTGTATCACCCCGGGTGCACCGTCGAAATACATCGGGAAATTACCCTTGATCTGTTTGATGGCCCGGATGATTTTATCATCGCTGAACACATTATTGGTCACCAGAAAAAGCGAACGCGGATCGGTTCTGTCAGGTACGGTAGTTCCATGGTAGCCCGGAAAAGGGAACAGCGATTCGAGTACCAGCACATGGGTATTGGTTTCATGCTCAACAGAGGCTAGGTTCTCCTTTTTGGAAATCGTTCCAATGGAAGTAATGGTGTCGTTGTTCATAAGGCAGTTGTTTTAGGAAGTGATTGGTTGTTTTACCGGACGAATTTAGGCAATAATCGGCAGACGGCGCAAATCATTTTTTCCGAAGTATGGCAAAAGTCTCACGCCCTTGCCTTGGTTTGATTGAGTTATGGGCGGTTTCAAAGGTGTCAAAATAAAAGTAGGGTGCAAACAATGTGCGGTAGACTTCATTGGTTCCTCCAAAGGGAGGACCCTCGAAGGTAAATTCATGGTTAAAAAAAAGTCCGACGAGTTTTCCTCCCGGGTTCAGCAGTTGGTGGCATTTTTCGGCATAACTTTTCCTCGCATCAGGCGAAATTGCACTAAAGAAGGTCTGCTCCAGGATCAGGTCAAACCGGCCGCTGAGTGCAAAAAAATCGCTGACAAGCACATGGCTTTCAGGGAATTCGGGATAGCGAATCAGAAAATCATCCGCTGCCTGTTTCACATAATCGAGGTAATACACTTCGGTAAAGCCCTGTTCCATCAGGTAGCCCGCCTCCCATCCCCTACCCGATCCCGGGATGAGCATTTTCAGGCTTTTATTGTAAAGCTGAGCGGCATAGGTAACCAATGCCGGCGAAGCATAACCGATATCCCAGCCTGTTTTGCTGTGTGCGTACTGGCTATTCCAGTATTCCTGACCCGCCTCCAGACGCATGCCTCAGCCTCCCGCCTGTTTAGCTTTGTATCCCCTGGCAATCAGGTAGTTCAACACTTTTTCCCTGAAGTCGCCCTGAATCAGCATTTCGCCATCCTTTACCGTGCCCCCACTGCCGCAAAGGGTTTTCAGGGTCTTTCCAAGCGCGTTCAGGTCGGCATCGCTGCCTACAAAGCCGGTAACCAAGGTGACTTTTTTGCCACCCCTTTGTTTTTTATCCAGCATGACCCGCAGTTGTTGCTTCGCGGGCACCAGGGTTAGCGCTTCTTCCGCTTCTCCGCTATCGTAGGTGAAATCGGGGTTTGTTGAATATACAATACCTTCCCGCTTTGGTTTACTCATTTTTTTGTGGTATGATGATGTTTAAACTCAATGGGTTGACACGAACAGTAAGGTTATTCGTCAGCCTTACCGGTTCGCCGTCAAGGTTCACAACCCTGTTCTTTTTCCTGATGAGCTGCACCTCAGCCGCACGGTGAATTTGTACGAAACGTGAGCGGTGAATCATGTTCAAAAACAAGAGGTTGATGATCAATGGCATCTCGAAGATATTGGGTTTCTGCACAATACATACATCTATGAGGCCGTCGTTCAGCTTGGCATTCGGGGCTATGGTGGTATTGTAGCCAAACTGGTTTGAGTTGGCCAGACTGATAAACAAGGCCTTGCTTTTGATGGTGGTGTGCCCGTCGAGTATCAGTTTGTACGTTTTGGGTCTGTATGACTGAAACCGCTGGGCAACAATTTTGAAGTAAGTGAAGAAACCACGCGTTGGCTTCTGGGCAAAGAGCTTGGCCACCAGCGCGTCGAAACCAACTCCGGCAATGCTGATGAACACCCTGTCGTTGATGGTGGCTGTGTCAATTTTCACCACTTCGCCTGTATTGATGAGCTTCAGGGCTCCCTCGAAATTCAGCGGAATATTCAGGTGGCGGGCCAGGCCATTGCCCGAGCCGCTTGGAATGATGCCCAGCACGGTATTCGTCCCAACAAGGCAACGGGCAACTTCATTAATGGTTCCATCGCCGCCCACGGCCACAACGATATCCGTACCATGCTCAACAGCTTCGCGGCTTAACTCACTCGCATGACCCGCATGTTCAGTAAAGATGACTTCCCAGTTAAACAACTGCCTGTTCAACACCTGACCAACAAGCACCGGAAAAGTCTCCTTCTGTGAATTGCCCGCGATGGGATTCACAATGAAACGGATTTTTCGCTTTCTGGTCGTTCTGGCCATTATTCAATTAAGGTTAACGCGTTATTTATCATTCTGTTATTATACTGCTGGATTACAGCCTTTAAAAATGACTCAAGCCTGTGCTTTACTTCGGGTTCTGTATCAGCCAGGTTGTTGAGGAGCATGGGATCTTTCTCCATCTGATACAAACCAATGGTCTGGCTTCCATTGAACTGAATCAGGTAGCCGTCCATCAGCAATTGATAAATGCCATTGAGAAAGCTTACACTGTATGCGGGCTTCGTCGTTCCGATCAGGTTGTTACCAAAAGCCACGAAGGGTTTATCGTAATGCAGCATGGCAAGAAGGGTGGGTAAAATGTCGGTCTGCTGAGCGAGTCCATCAATCCTGGCTCCGGCCTGCTGATCGGGTTGATAGAAGGCCAGCGGAACAGCAAAATTCCCTAAAGCCGAATTCATTCCGCCAATTTTGTCATCTTCCGAAGTGTGGTCAGCAGTGATCACAAAAATCGTGTGATTAAACCAGGGCTCGTGTTTCATTGTCTCGAAGAATCGCCTGAGGGCCAGATCGGTATAGGCAATGCTTTTCTGTATTTTGTTGTGTGCGTTTGGAAAAGCCTGGTTATATTGTGGTGGTACTGTGTAAGGATGGTGCGACGACAGCGTAAACAAGCCAACGCCAAAGGGTTCGGGCATAGCATTAATTTGCGCTGCCGTGTACTGCAGAAATGGCTCGTCGAAGATGCCCCACTGTCCGTCAAAGTCAGCTTCGTTGCTGTATTCGTCGCGTCCGAAATAATGCTCGAATCCGGCAACCCGGGCAAAAGCGTCAAAGCTCATGGTTCCGTTGCTTCCGCCGTGAAAGAAAGCCGTCGAATAACCCATTTCCTGCAAAATTGTACCCAGGCCTGTGATGTTGTTGCTCACATAATGCGATGTCAGGTAGTCGATATTCATCAGCGAAGGCAAGCTGGCAAGGATGGAAGGAACGGCTTCGATGGAGCGCTTGCCGTTGGCCCAGGCCCTGAAGCTGATGCTTTCTGCCAGCAGTGAATCAAGGAATGGCGTGTTAGAATTTTCAGTTGACGCCTGATAAAACCCAATATGCTCACGGCCAAAGCTTTCCAGTATCAGTATGACCACATTTTTCTTATCCTGCCCGAGGCTGTCACCGGCCGTTACCGGAAAACCGGCATAAACCGGATTGAATACCTTCACCAGGGCATCATGCTCAAAATAGCTTACGGGTTTGATCGCCTTGGTATTGTATGTTTTAATTACCGTAAAGGGGGTGTTTAGCACCAACGCCATATGCTGCGGGCTAGTGTAGCGGGCAGCAGAAACCAGGCTGATGGGCTTCAACTGGAAACCACCCCTGATCATGATCACCGATATCCCAAGCCAAAGTACACAAATGAGCGATTGCACAACATACCAGCGCGTTTGGCGGATGGTAGCCGGACTTTTAAGCACGATGAACTTCGAAATGAAGACAAGTGCCCACACCAACAATAGAAACATCAGCAGGATATACCAGAAATCAATGAAAAAGCGCCCTACGAGCAAAAATACGTTCTCGTCTTTGTTGCCAAAAAACTGGAAGAGTTCCGATGTCGTTCGTTTCGATATATACCTGAAATAGATCACATCGATCATGTTCAGGGCAAGGGCCAGGCTGTTCAGCACAACGAACAGTATATTGGTAATGCGCTGATAAATTGGATGAAAACGAAACACAAAGGGAACGGTCAGCATCAGGATGACCGGAAGGTTGATGATGGCCAAAGCCGACAGGTCGAAACGCAGGCCAACAAACATAAGCCTCAGCAGCTCGAAGAAGTGCAACTGGCTGAAGGTGTCCGTATTAAACAGGTAAAACACCCACCTGGTGGTTCCCATGAGGAGCAATACCGCAAACAACTTTATCATCAGCAGTCGTTGCATACCCACGCGGCGCGTTATACTTAGAAGAATGCGCATCAGAAAAGGTTCACATAAACGGTCCTGACCTTGCCAAGGGCCTTATTTCCGGCATCATCTGTTACTGAGAATGTCACTTTGTAACTGCCGATCTGCCCGGTATTGACCTTGTTATCCGTGACCATTTTCAGACTGATGTCGATGGTGTCTTTTTCAGCAGTCACATCATAGGCTGATGCTCCGGCATCAACATAGGGTTTACCGAGTTCAGCCCACACAATGCTGTCGCCATGCATCACAATAAATGGCGCGGAAACATCGCTTTTCTCTTCCGGTTTGTTGCAGGAAACGGCTACGATGAACAGGGTGAACACACCCATGGCCAGCAAACACATCCTGTTTTTCATTGGAAATCTACCTTCGTTAATCAGCTACAAAAGTAAGACATTTGGCGCTTAGGGGCCGAAATAATCCCGGAATATTGCATAGCAAACTGCCTTTTAAACGGGCTTGAATGTAACGCATGCCCGTTTCATGTGGCGCTGATTTGACCGGAATACTGGCGCCGAATGATCCGGAATGTCAGTTTACGCATTTAATTTACGGATTATTACTGAATATATTTTGGCAATGATTACCGAAAATCATTTGATTTATTTCAGAACAGAAAATAGTTTCTTTAGACAGTCTGATGGTTTGAATATGATGATTGCGTCAGCTTGTTTAAAAAAGTTTACTTTGTCATCATTACGTCATATTTACAATTCACTTTCAAAGAATGACTTAACCAAGGCATACCTTTTATTTTTTGTCAGGCGCTGATGTTTACTATTACAAAATCCCTAAAATTGCTTTTGTCTATTACCTTACTTTCTGCATTATAGGATTCTACAAATGTCTTAGGTAATCTTGCAGTCTTTTTTTTATTCCATTTAAATTCATATCCGATTATTTTCCCGCTGTTTTCTTCAACGAAATCAACTTCTTGCTGTTGTTTGGTTCTCCAAAAATATGTTCGAGCCAGACTTTGCTTATACTCGATTTGTTTCATTCTCTCAGCAATTAAAAAATTTTCCCATAAAGCACCTTTGTCTGTTCTTAAATCCAGGGGATTAAAATTTCCAATAACCATATTACGAACACCATTATCGTAGAAATAAATTTTCTTGTTAGTTTTTATTTCATTTCTATCATTTCGACTGAAGCTGCTTAACTTGAAAACGATATAACCTTTTTGTAAAATGTCGATGTATTTACTAATGGTATTCTTGTCCACGCTTACTATCTGTGCAAGTTCGGAATAGTTCACTTCACTTCCAACCTGCAAGGCAAGAGCTTGTACTAATTTTTCAAGAATCTCAGGTTTTCTTATTTCAGCGTATGAAAGAATGTCTTTATACAAATAGCTGTTTACAAGGTTTCGTAACACATTTATTTCATCCCCAACATTGTTCAGTACGTCTGGATAAAAGCCATAAAGTAACCTGTTTTCTACATTTTGTTCAGCGGTCAGATAGCCATGATATTCTTCATATTCTTCCCAAGAAACCGGAAAGAGTTGATATTCCCACTTTCGGCCAGTTAACGGCTCATTTATTTTGCTGGACAAATCAAATGAGGAAGACCCACTTGCAATTAACTGAACATCTTTAAATCTGTCAGTGATTATTTTCATGGTAAGTCCAATACCCTCAATTCTTTGTGCCTCATCAATGAAAACATATTTGTATTTACCAAGAATTGCCCTAATTTGCTCAGTATTAGGTTGTGTTAATAATGTTCTTGTTTTAGGGTCATCCCCATCAAGCAATAAATAATCTTTTGTTTCAAGTATTGATTCAATCAAAGTTGTTTTTCCAACTTGTCTTGGCCCGATAACAACAATCGCTTTACCCGAACCTAACCTTCTTTCAATTTTTTCTCTTAAATATCTTGAATACATCTTCCGTTTTTTAAACAAAGATAATACTTTATGTGAATATAATCACAATAAGTTATGTTTTTACATGATTTAACTATGCTTTTGCTTACGACCAACGTTTGCGTGTATGCGATGTCGCGATAGCGATAGCGATATGGGCGGAGCGAAGCGTAACCGCATACACGCTGATAGCTGATGTAGCCTAAATATGTTTTACCTCGTTCATATTCATGCCCTTTTTATGACAATCTTCAAGAAAATCAAACTCAATAGCGCTAATAGCTGTATCAATTTTATTAACCATTTCAGTAATTTGCGTCAGTTCTTCACTAGAATACTTATCGAATGTGTGAACAACTCCTTTGCCGTGCTTAATAGTTGTTTTGAATCTTCCACCTGCTGACCAAGTAGAATGAATTAGCTGATTTCTTATTTCTTCTGCTTTGGTTGCTTTTTTGAGAAGCAATTTGAGATCATCCATTCTGTGAAACTGTTTTTGAGTGGCCACAGTTTCAAGTACTAAGAGAAAATTACTGAAAGAATATTTTGATAAAAGGGCATGAATTAGTTGTTGATCATTTGCTATGTTTGCCAGTATTCCAATAAAATATTTTATTGTAAGCTCTAGCCTTTGAAACTTTGTTATTAAAAGTCCAAGTGATACTAGTTTTTTTTTCTCAATTTTTGCTTTTATTGGTTTATGTGTAGCAAACAATTCTGAGAATAGTTTTTCAAAGTCCTGATCGTAAACAAATTTTTTTGTTTCTTGATTCATAAATATTTAAGCTATTTCAGTCAACTTGTTTAAACATACACCTCTTACCCTCAAAGCTGCAAATCTCCGCCCAAAAATGGCATGTATTGTGCACCTTTTGGTCTCCGAAAGGTACACAAAATTTTTCATTGACCTGTTGGGTTTAATGCATTTTTTCTGCTGTATCCCAGGCCATGGCTGGGCCTGCAGGCAGCGCTGCCTGCCACTGGTCATGAAGGCGTTTGGCGGTTTCCTCCAAAGGCAATGATGGAAATAATCCCGGATTATCCGGCCCATGACGGCTGTTTTGGTACCTTTGTGTGAAATTGCCAGATTGCATGATCCGATTACTTGTTTTCGACTGGGGCGACACCATTATGCGCGATTATTCCCTTCCGGGGCCCATGTCGCAATGGCCCGAAGTGGCCTGGATACCCGGGGCCGAAGCCGCATTAAAGCACCTTGCCCAACGCTATTTCTGCGTCATCGCCACCAGTGCCGGCCACTCTGATGTGAACGAAATGAAACTTGCCCTTGCCAGGGTTGGTGCCGACCGCTACTTTCAGTTGTTTTTTGCCCAAAAGGAACTCGGATACAAAAAACCCGATGTGAGGTTCTTTACCGAAGTGGTGCGGCTTTCAGGTTTTCAACCTCACGAAAGTGCCATGATTGGCAACCTCTACGACAAAGACATCGTTGGAGCAAAAAAAGCAGGCATGACGGCTGTTTTGTTCGATGAGAACAACAACAGCACCCAATATTTTCCTGATGCTGACCATGTTATTGGTTCTATGCATCAATTAATCACCCTATTCCCATGATCCGTAAACAGCAAATTACCACCTCAATACGCATTCTGTCGCTTATTTTATTGTTATCACACGGAAGTTTCGGCCAGCAAAGTCAGACCGACGGAAACTACCGGCAACCCATGGATATTCCCATGTTGCCGTCAGGAACTTTCGGCGAACTGCGCACCGACCATTTCCATTCGGGCTTTGATTTCCGCACACAAGGCGTCGAAGGACATAAGGTAGTGGCCATTGCTGATGGCTATGTGAGTCGTATCGGCATTGCGCCGGGAGGTTTCGGCAAAGCCATCTACATCGATCATCCATCAACCGGGCAAACATCAGTTTATGCTCATTTACAGCACTTTAACAAAGTCATCGATGCCTATGTGAAAGAAGCCCAGTACAAAGCTGAGCAATTCCAGGTGAACCTCGAGCCCGAAGCCGGACTATTTAAGGTCAGGAAAGGCGAAGTAATTGGCTATTCGGGCAACTCAGGATCATCGGGCGGCCCTCACCTTCATTTCGAAATCAGGGACACACGCACGCAATGGCCATTGAATCCGGCCAAATACGGCATTAAGGTAAAGGACTTTATCCGGCCCGCCATTACCAAGCTGATGGTGTATCCGGCCGACAGCCTTGCCCGCATCAACGGGCACCGGAAACAACAGGTGTATGAGGTGCAGGGCTGGGGCGAGCAACATTTTTTAAAGGATAAGGCCACGGTGCTGGCTTATGGCAAGATTGCCTTCGGCATCAGCACCTTCGATATGCATAACGACTGCCCCAATAAGAACGGCGTGCATGCTGTTGAACTGTTTGTCGATTCAGTAAAGGTGTTTGGATTCACTGCTGACAAATTCTCCTTTGATGAATCGCGTTACATCAACAGCCTGATTGATTACGGCTACCTGGCGAAACACAAAAGCAGGCTCATCCGCAGTGAACATGATAAGCTCAACCGATTAAGCATGCGCGAATCAGGACTTTCCGGGATCTTCACCGTGGACGACACGCTGGTGCATAAGGCCTGTTACCGTGTCACAGATCACTTCGGAAACACCTCAAGCCTTTGTTTTAACATCAAAGGCAGTCGCATTGAAAAAGATACCCCCGTTAAAAACCATGTAAAGCAAAACGGATGCAAGGTCACTGCGGGTGAAGCAACGAACCTGAAAAAAACAGCATTTTATGCCAGTATTCCCGCCGATGCCTTTTACCGCGACCAGGTGCTGGAAGTTGCTGAAAGCCCCGACAAGCGCTTTCTTTCGGCACTGGTGAAATTTGGCGACAACAGCATTCCTGTACACAAGGCCATCGTATTTGGCATAAAGCCGGAGCCAGGCAGCATAAACCCGGCCAAACTACTGATTGCCCGCATCGAATCAGGGAAAGTTGCCGGGAGCATGGGTGGTAAGTTGATGGATGGATATGTGGTGGCCAATATCAGGACATTGGGTGATTTTGCCCTTGTTGCTGACACCGTAAAACCCGTCATCAAAGCGGTTAATTTCAAGCCAAACAGCCAGGTAAGCGCATTGACAAGCCTGAAGGTGACCATCAACGATAATTTGTCGGGTATCGACAGCTACAAGCCCATGCTCAACGGCCATTGGTTGTTGATGGAATATGATGCAAAAAACAACCTGCTCACGTATCAGGTAGACGAACGCCTGCTCAAAGGCAGAAACACCTTTGTGCTGACCGTAACGGATAAGTGTGGTAATGTGAGCGAATTCAGGACCGAACTGAGGCGATAACCTACCAGGTCAAAGCCTGAACCAGGAAGCTTCGAGGCTTGATGTCCGTTTTTTACACGGGTCCTTCTTCCGACTGATGATGAGGTTGTCATCCACAAATTTGAAGCTGTAAGTCCCGGGTTCGATGCCGCATTCCTTGTCATCGCTCTCGTTGATAACGGTAAATGCATTGGTCGAAATTGAAATGGCACCTTGCATGGGTTTCCGGTATTCAACCGAAGGAAAATCAATGCTGTAGGTGTTCTTTTTAACCGTGAGCATGGAGCCGTTTTCGGTACTCACCCATGTGCCAATGATGCTGGCTGATGCGGGCGATTCTTTTGTTGCCGGTTTCTTTTGCTTTTCGGTAGAGGCGGATTCTTTGACACCCTGAGGTTTTGCTTCTTTTTTCGCTACTTTCTCAGGCGTTTTCAATGGAAGCTCTTTATTTACTTTGATCTCATTAAGCCCGGGCGATTGCTTGCGGCCCGATCTGATCACGAGGTAGCTGATGCCAATCGCCAGGATGGCCAGGATAACAACAAAAATGAGCAGGCGGAGCCAGAGGCTTAAACCGCCTTTCTTTTTCCCTCCTTTTGAACGGGGAGCTGCTTGTTTTCGATTGCCTGCCATATGTTTTTTCGTTAATGCTCGGTCGTGATTTCAGGTGTTCCGGCTTTCATAAAACACACATTTCGCTTTACTGACAGTCAGCGGTGCTAGCCTTAGCGCATGTCGATGACTTCAGCGGTCGGGTAGTCATCTTTATTGTATGCAAACAGCTTTACATCCATCTTCACATCCGGATTCATTTTGCTGATGCTATAGATGAAGGTATTGTTGCTTTCAAAGAGGGTAAAATTAGCAATTTGGTGTTTACGTTCGTCAATACCAATCTGGATCTTGGTGAATTTCTTTCCCTTCGATGGCTTAAGCTCGATGGTCTTGAGTCCGAGGGCAGCATTGGCCTTATCGTTCACAAAAGAAGCCTTGTAGTCGTTGTAATACGAAGTAAGGATTTTGCTTGGCGTGATGGCTTCCTCTCCGTGATCTGCATCACTCACCATCACCTCATCACTTTCTAAGAGGTAAGTCCAGACGGTTTTGCCGTCGCTGATGACGGTTTGTCCGGCAATCATCAGTTTGTATGCATCGCCTTTAATCATCACCTTGCCTTCTTTCACTTCGTCGATGCCGGCGCTTTCGTTCACCATCCGGTAGCTGAAGAAGACTTCAATGGTTTTATAGGCGTTCGTCTTATCAATGACCTCTTTCAGCAATTCATCCGCCTTTTTTTGAGCAACAAGATTAAGCGAAGTAAGCATCAAAAAACAAAGTGTAAAAAGTGTTGTAGTCAATTTCATTTTAGTAGTCGTTGTGTTTTGCATCAATATCTTTCAAAAACTGTTCCAAAGCTATTTCATTGGCCACCCTCACATCGCGGGCCTTGCTTCCTTCGAAGGGCCCGACGATTCCGGCTGCTTCCAGCTGGTCGATGATGCGGCCGGCCCTGTTGTAACCCAGCTTTAGTTTTCGCTGCAGCAGCGATGTTGACCCCTGCTGGTTTTGCACGATGATGCGTGCAGCATCTTCAAACAGTTCATCCCTGTCAGAAGGATCATACTGTTCATCAACCACATCCTGCTCATCGGCATATTCGGGCAGGTGAAACGCATCAGGATATCCCCTTTGCGACCCGATGTAGTCGGTAAGCCTTTCGATTTCAGGCGTGTCGATAAATGCACACTGCAAGCGGATCAGGTCATTTCCGGTCGACAGCAGCATATCGCCCCGGCCGACGAGCTGGTCGGCACCGCCGGTATCAAGGATTGTCCTGGAGTCGATGCGTGAGATCACGCGAAAAGCGATGCGTGCCGGGAAATTGGCCTTGATTGTTCCGGTGATGATATTTACCGAAGGGCGCTGTGTGGCGATGATCAGGTGGATACCAACGGCCCTTGCCAGCTGGGCAAGCCGTGTGATGGGACCTTCAATTTCTTTTCCGGCAGTCATGATCAGGTCGGCAAATTCATCCACCACAAGCACGATGTACGGGAGGAAGCGGTGACCTTCGTTCGGGTTCAGCCGGCGCGACTTGAATTTGATGTTGTATTCCTTGATGTTTCTGACCTGGGCATCCTTGAGCAACTCATACCTGTTGTTCATCTCGATGGTCAGCGAATTCAGTGTACGCACCACCTTGCGCGTGTCGGTGATGATGGCTTCTTCCGAGTCAGGGAGTTTGGCCAGGTAATGCCTCTCGATGCGGCTAAACAGGCTTAGCTCGACCTTTTTCGGGTCGACCATCACAAATTTAAGTTCGGCCGGGTGTTTGCAATACAGCAAGGAGGTGATCACCGCATTCAGGCCCACTGATTTTCCCTGTCCGGTGGCACCGGCCATCAGGATGTGTGGCATTTTCGTCAGGTCAGCAACAAAGCTTTCGTTGGCAATGGTTTTACCGAGTCCAAAAGGCAATTCGTATTGGTTATCTGTAAACTTATCAGAACCAATGATGGTGCGCATCGACACCATTTCCGGCTTTTGGTTTGGCACTTCGATACCTACTGTTCCTTTTCCCGGAATTGGGGCGATGATGCGAATGCCCATGGCAGAAAGGCTCAGTGCGATGTCATCTTCAAGGCCTTTGATGCGCGAGATGCGCACGCCCGGAGCAGGAATGATCTCATACAGGGTAACGGTGGGTCCAATGGTTGCCTTGATTTTTTCTATCCCGATGGCATAATTTCCAAGGGTTTCTACAATGCGTTTTTTGTTGGCTTCGAGCTCCGTGCGGTCAACATTGATGGTTCCATCACCGTAAGTATTCAGCAAATCAAGCGGAGGAAACTTATAATCAGGAAGGTCAAGCGTCGGGTCAAACTCAGTATCCAATCCCTGGCGACCAATGACCCCTTTGCTTTTCACGTTTTCGGCCAATACAGGCTCAACGCTGAGTTCAACTTCATCAGCCGCCGGTTTTTCTTCAACAGGAGTTGTATCAACCGGCGTTTTTTCTGTCAGGTCGATTCCCGGGTCCACAGTAACCATTGGCGTATTTCCCTTCCCCATCCTGGGCTTCGGCAAGGGCTCCACTTCCAATGGCTCATCAGGAACAGCGTATTCAACCGTGTTATATTTATCCACAGGAATATTCAGCGGATCCTTTGAAGCGCCTGCATCAGCCATGGCCTTTTCGGGGCGTGCAGGTAACGCAAAGGAAATATTAAAGGCAACGATCAGATAAGCCAGAAATGTGAATGACAGCAAGATAATCACACCAACTCCGCCAAGCACACTTTGCAAATATCCTGACAGGAACAGCCCCACTACCCCACCAAGTACATTCAGGGGGTCGCCGGGGAAAATAAACGAAAGCAGCAAAGGGAGCCAGACGAGGGCAAAAAGCGAAAGTCGCCACAGCCGCCAGCCACCGAGGGTCTTAATGCCTGTAAGCAGCTTTAGGCCCCACAGGAGCAACACAACAGCGATGAAGTATGCACCTAGGCCAAATCCTTCCTTCACAAGTAATTGCGCCAGGTATGCCCCCAGGTTTCCGGTATGGTTGCTCACCTGCATCTCAGTATCGGTGAACACCCTGCCTACAGTGGCCTGGGTGAAAATGTCGTCGGTGATGGCCCTGAACCAATGATAAAAGAAGGAACTGAATGCAAACAACAGGTAGATGGCTAAAAACACCAAACTGATGCCCAGCAGCTTGGCTGCTCGCTCATCGCGGTACCAGGGCGTGCGGGAAGCAGGCTTTTTTACCGGTTTCGCTTTGGTGGAAACAGGTTCAGCGGGCTTTTGTTCCTCAGGCTTAAACGTATTGGTTTTCAACTTATTTCCGGCATTCGACATGCGCTGTAAAGCTTGTATATGGTGCAAAAGTAACAAATTATCACCTGCCATTCAATGGCCATACAAAAAGTAAGTCGATATCCTGTTGAAAGGCTAGTTATTCAAACTGACTAGCGCTTGAAGAATTTAGGTTACACACATCAGCATGTGAAAATTGGGGGGAACTTAAATTTTTCGCAATGGCATTAAACAGCAAAAAAAAAGCCCCTGACGGAGCTTTTATACAGTACAGCATGTTTCAACCAGAAAAACCTGATTAATCTTCCGATATGGTAATTGAGATGATTTTGTCGCCTTGCCTGATTTTATCCACCACTTCCACATTTTCGATGACCTTGCCAAAAACGGTGTGGTTGCGGTCAAGATGGGCGGTATTCTGACGGCTATGGCAGATAAAAAACTGCGATCCTCCTGTATCCCTGCCAGCATGCGCCATCGAGATCACGCCACGGTCATGGTATTGTTTTTCGCCTTTTAGCTCACATTTAATGTTATAGCCCGGTCCGCCGGTGCCATCACCTTTCGGACATCCGCCCTGGATCACAAAATTGGGGATCACACGGTGAAAGGTGAGTCCGTTATAAAAACCGTTATTCGACAATTTTACGAAATTGGCCACTGTGCCCGGGGCATCATCTTCATAAAGTTCGAGCACCATGGTGCCTTTTTCTGTTTCAAAAGTTGCTTTCTTCATATTGCTGTTATTTAACGAGTCGCATTGATTTATTAAACCTGATTTTGCCACCAAAAAGGCTTTTGTTCGGATCGAGCGATAACCACACAAACACGGCTTTGCCCACAATATGGTCGTTGGGAACAAAACCCCAGATCCGTGAGTCGGCCGAATTGTGCCTGTTGTCGCCCATCATCCAGTAATAATCCATTTTGATGGTATAAGTATTTGTTTCGGTGCCGTTAATATAAATTTTATTCTCCTTCACCATCAGCTCATTGCCTTCATACGCATGGATGATGCGTTCGTAGATTGGCAGGTTTGTCAAATTGAGCTGAATTACCTGACCAGCTTTTGGAATGGGCAGTGGGCCAAAATTATCCACATTCCAGGGGAAGTTTTCGCTGTTCGGAAACACCTCGGGACTCCAGACACCGGCGTCTTCAATCACCTTTGTGACCTCTTTTACGTTGGACAGCTGTTTGAGCTCATCAGCCACATCCTGGCTTACCCAGAAATAATACTCGTCAGGGTTGTTGCTGCGTTTTCCTTCGGTGATATTCAACTTGTCAATTATCCGCTGATTGATTCCTGTTCCATCGGTTTTCACCATGTATTTAAACTGCAGTGTTCCGGGAACAACACTGGGCTTACCATTGATATGCAAATTGGCATTGATGACCTGAATGGTATCGCCCGGAAGCCCGACACAGCGCTTGATATAATTTTCGCGCTTATCGACCGGCCTCGAGATGATGTTGCCAAAGTTGCGGGTATCGCTCCACACGCGCGAACGGCCATATTCCCTGATGAGGGAATAATAGCTCACATTGCTTTGAAAACGGTCGCTCAGGGTATCGCCGGCGGGATAGTTGAAAACAACGGCATCGTAGCGGCTAACCTTGTCAAGACCGGCAAAACGGTAATAGGGCAGGCTAAGCCATTCCACATAGGATTTTGCAGTCTGGCTCCAGGGAAGTGTATGGTGTACAAACGGGAAAGCGATGGGTGTGTTGGGAATTTTAGGTCCGTAACTGATTTTACTTACAAACAGGAAATCGCCAACGAGCAGCGATTTTTCCATTGATGAGGTGGGGATGGTGTAGGCTTCGACAAGAAATGTGCGAATGATGGTAGCTGCAACAACGGCAAACACAACTGCATCAAGCCATTCGCGGGCCGGGCCTTTTTTCTCTCGGGGATAAATCAAAGGATCAGAATAGGCCGGTTTTTTCCGGGCACTTAGGTAAGGCAGGTAGAAAAAAGGCACGATGACAGCCAGAAACTGTTCCCACAAACGCAGGCGTCCAAAGCATTTTACCAGTTCGACCAGCATCAGCATATACACAAACACATTGATGAACGGGATCACCAGAAAGGCATACCACCACAATGGTTTACGAATGATTTTCAAGAAAATATACAGGTTGTAGAACGGAATCAGGGTGAAATAACCCTTGCTTCCAGCCCGCTCAAACAATTGCCATGCGAAAATCGTCGGGATGGTAAAAAGTACCGGAATGAGAATGATAAGTTCGAGCATAATGCAGGAATTAATTTGCGGCTAAATTAAAAAAACGGCCTTGTTTTTTGCCGTTAATTATTGTTAATTTCAGATTATCAGTTTAATGGTAAAGCATACAGCACCGTAGTCTTGTGACCTGAAAGACCAATCACAACACCTCCCGACCTCGCCATGGCTTCCAGTTCATCCAGGTTTACCATCACAGTATCAGTCACTATGGCCCGGCAAGGATCGCCGTTGTGAAGCACGAGCTTCAGGTCGATCTGGGGCGGAAATGAGTGCCTGACCAACTGATTGAAATAGGCCTCCCAGCGAACCGTCCTGCACCCTCCGCCATAGGAAACGATGGCCCTGAGGCAAGTTTTGTCGATCGTAAGCTGTTCGAGTTGAAAAGGATCGCTCGCGATTTCGCCATAGGCCTTATCAGCAAGCTGCAAAGGCAGGCAACTGTTCGTTTCGGGCAATTTCGACTCATTGTTCACGGTGCTTGTGTTTTGGGTTTTACAGGCAGCAACGACCAGAATGATCATTGCCACGATGAAACTTATCCTGGGTTTTTTCATAGGTATTCATTAAAAATACACGAAGCTCCTCCACCAAGGGGAAGGGCTTCGTGCAAAGATAAGGCGTTTAAGGCAGTATACAGAAGGTTATAGCAGAATTTTACCACCGCAATACACGCAACTGCAATGCCTGTTATGGCTATTTAAATGCAGGAATTCCTGTAAGTTCATTGCCGGTAATGAGCAGATGCACATCATGTGTGCCTTCGTAGGTGATCACCGACTCCAGGTTCATCATATGTCGCATCATCGGAAAATCGTTGGTGATGCCCATGGCACCAAGCACCTGGCGCATATTGCGTGCGATATCCAGCGCAATTTCAACATTGTTGCGCTTGGCCATCGAAATCTGCGCAGCGGTAACCTTTCCTTCATTTTTCAGCACGCCCAGACGCCAGGCCAGCAGTTGTGCTTTGGTGATTTCGGTCAGGGCCTCAGCCAGTTTTTTCTGTTGCAGCTGGAAGGCTGCGATTGGTTTTCCGAATTGTTGCCTTTCGAGGGCATAGCGCAAGGCTGAATCATAGCAATCCATTGCTGCGCCGATCACGCCCCAGGCGATGCCATAACGGGCCGAATTGAGGCAGCTCAATGGACCTTTCAGGCCTTTTACATTTGGCAGCATATTTTCTTTGGGCACCTTCACATTGTCAAATACAAGTTCTCCGGTCACAGAAGCCCTCAAAGACCATTTACCATGGGTTTCAGGAGCCGTAAATCCCGGCATGCCTTTTTCAACAATAAGGCCGCGGACCACATTCTGCTCGTCTTTTGCCCACACAACGGCCACATCGGCAACCGTTGAATTGGTGATCCACATCTTGGCACCATTGAGCAGGTAATGGTCGCCCATATCCTTGAAACGGGTAACCATGCTGCCCGGATCAGATCCGTGGTTTGGCTCGGTAAGGCCAAAGCATCCGATCATTTCGCCGGTTGCGAGTTTGGGCAAATACTTCCTGCGCTGTTCCTCCGAACCAAAGGCATGAATGGGATACATTACGAGTGAAGTTTGCACAGATGCCATGGAACGCACTCCTGAATCACCCCTTTCCAACTCCTGCATAATCAAGCCATACGAAATATAGTCAAGACCAGAACCGCCATATTCGACAGGAATGAACGGCCCAAAAATGCCCAGTTCGCCCATCTCCCTGATCAGGTAATCAGGAAATTTTGCCCTTTCGTAATGGTCTTCGATAACGGGCTTTACTTTGCGGGTAACCCAATCGCGGATTGAACCGCGTACAATTTTTTGCTCTTCGCTAAATAGCTCATCCACCAGAAAATGATCGGGTGCGATGTAGGCTGCTGATGCTGACATAAATAAATGATATTATAGTGATTAACTTAAGTGTTCAGTGAAGCAAAAACAGTGTTTTCGAGAAAAAGGCAAATCTTCCACTTGTCCTTCGCGTTGCAAAAATCGGTCAGCGAAGGCAGGTTGGTCAGGAAAAAAGCCTGCAAATGTGCCATTTCCACGATAGTACTGGCCATGGTTCTGCTGTATGGATAGTCGGGCTTCACCTCCAAAATAACCCGGGCAATACTGGCACAAAGGTCTTTATAGGGTTTAAACAGCTTATCCTTATTGTCCTTGGTTACATGCTTTGTGAGGTAGGCCTTTGATCCTTCAGCAATGACAATCTGGTGCAACAGCGCCTTGTCGATGTGTTTAAAGGCCATATTGCTTTCGTCGCCTTCGACAAGAAAACTGATGATTTTTTTTAACTTCATTGCCGGATCACTCATGTTTTGCGTGTGAACCGAAACAAGGTATTCCAGCCAGCTCCAGTACCAGGCCACAATGTACAACAAAAGCCGGTGCTTGTTTTCAAAATACCTGTAAATACTGGCTTCTGTGGTTCCAACAGCTTCGGCAAGCTTTCTGAAGGTAAAGCCTTCGATTCCTGTTTCGAAGATCATCTGAATGCTGAACTGAATGATTTTACGTCCCAGGTCGGTATCTTCAGGATTCCTGACATACAGCTTTTCGTTCATGTCAATCTGAAAATAAAACTCCATGGGACGGTGCAATTAGCCCGACAAAATTAGTTCTTTTTTGATTAAATAATAGTTTTACTATTACAGGATTTAATTTTACTATTTTTGCCGGCGAATCAATGATACCAGGCAGTACAATTAATTCCATAACAAATTGAATAAGAACAATATCATCTTCACCGACAGTTCAAGGCTGTTGACAGAATCACTGGCTCAGGCCGGTGCCGATGTGTTTATCGGCTACCCCATCACGCCCGCCAACCTGATTTATCATTACGCATCGCAGCGTTTTCCGCAATTTATGGCAGCCCCTGATGAAATCACGGCATTGCAGTGGATGAGCGGTTTTGCTGCTGCAGGTCATATTCCTGTAACAGCTACCTCTTTTCCCGGTTATGCCCTGATGATTGAAAGCATCAATATGGCCTATATGATGGAATTGCCCATGGTGATTGTGCTTGTTCAGCGTTTGGGACCCGCTACCGGTACGGCCACAAGGGGTGCCCAGGGAGACATTGCCCTGCTTAGCGGAACGATATCAGGCGGCATGGCTATTCCGTCGTTCAGCATAAGTAACCCCCACGACTGTTGGGAACTTTCGGCCAAAGCCGTTGAAGTAGCCAGCAAATACCGCACACCGGTGGTCATTTTCACTTCGAAAGAAGAAGTGATGACCATGTTCAGCATCGACAAAACCGGGCTGGCCCCGGTGCACAGGGTTGAGCGGAAATTTTACTCCGGAGACGAAACCTATGTGCCATACAAGGCTGATGAGAAGCTTGTCTCAGCTTTCCTTCCGGTGTCTAGCAACAAACATCAGGTGCGGTTCACTGCGTCAACACACGACACCCAGGGCATCATCCAGAATACTGCCAAAGAAGCCATCGACAACTCAAAGCGGCTGCATTACAAGATCACCGAAAACCTTAGCGATTTCACTTATTTTGAATACGATAAGGAAGAAGGGGCCACCTCACTGCTTTTGTCATTTGGCATCACTTCCCAGGCTGCACGCGAGGCCGTTGAAAACCTTCGCTGTCAGGGTAAAAAAGTTTCCCTGCTGATTGCCAAGACCCTGCTCCCCGTTCCAACCGCCTATTACGACATCTGCAGCCGGTACAAACAGCTGTTTATCGCTGAGGAAAACCTCACCGGACAATACAGGCAACTCCTGTTTGGTTCGATGCCACCAGCGCACATCCATGGAATCAATGAATTTGGAAAAATGATCAGTCCGGCAACCATTATTAAAGCAGTTTTATCCCATGAATAGAGTATATTTACACGAAGGAGACCTACCGTTTTGTTTGGGTTGCGGCCATACACTGATCGCTGAAAACGTCGACAAAGCCTTACAAACACTAAACCTTGATCCACTGGATGTCATTCTGGTGACTGACATCGGCTGCCATGGCATCATCGACAAGAGTTTTAAAACACATACAGTGCATGGCCTGCATGGGCGCTCAGTTGCCCTTGCATCGGGTATTTCGCTCAGCCTGAACAACCCTGATAAAAAAATCATTGTGTTTATTGGCGACGGCGGAGCCACCATCGGGCTGCAACACCTGATTGACAGCGCTCACCGTAATTTCAATATGACCGTTGTGCTGCACAACAATATGCTCTATGGCATGACGGGTGGCCAGCCCAGTGAGCTGACACCGCTTGGTTTTAAAACACCTACCCTGCCTGAAGGAAGCACACAAAAGGGATTCGATATGTGTGAAGTTGTGGCTGCTGCCGGTGCTTCCTATGTTTGCAGGCTCATGGGTATCGGCAATATTGCCGACCAGCTTGCTGTTGCCCTGGGTAAAAAAGGATTTTCGCTTGTCGAGGTGATGGAATTATGCCCGAGTTATGCCGTAAAATCAAACCCCGGCATGAAACTGCGTCAGGTTGTTGAAGAAGCTGGCCTTGGCATCCGCGTGTATGCCGACCGCGATTATACCGGTTACGAAACAGAGGTCAAAACAGAAACTCCCTCACTGATCGACAAAGAAAAAGTAATTTCATGTGATTTCACTTCAGCACTGAAAAGCCCTGCGCGCATCATGATCTCCGGCTCAGCAGGCGAAGGAGTGCAGGCAGCGGCCGAGTTCTTCGCCAGGGCTGCCATCGCTTCAGGACTGAACGTCACTAAAAAAGGCAGCTATCCGGTGACCGTCGGCATTGGCTTTTCATCTTCGGATATCATCCTTTCGCCTGAGCATATCTTATACACTGGTTCACCCAGTCCTGATTATATGATCATTACTTCACAGGACGGGCTTGACCATTCTTTATCGACAATAAAGAATATGCAGGAGGGCTTCATTTTCCTTGATGAGTCGCTCCCGGTTCCCAACACAACAGTTCCGGTGATCCGGCTTGGTTTCAGAAAGCTGGCAGGAAACAAGAATGCAGCCATTTTCAGTCTATTGTACCTGGCAATTCACCAAAAACTCTTCCCGGCAGAGGCCATGTTGCAAATGCTGAGTCAGAGCAAACTCGCCGGAAAGGCCGACTGGAATGCGCTTGTAACCATGCTCCCATAGGCTGGTAAAGCGGTGCTCCCTGAAATCACTTTGCCAGACCCAACGGATCTGGCAAAGGAATGAATTACCTATCCCAGGCAAATGCCTACAAGCGCAGCATATTGATTGAATTTGCCGCATCCGTTTCGCGTCCGGTGGTGTAATCGAGGATAACGGCCCCTCCTGTCATCGAGCCTGCAGGCAGGTAGGAAAATGTCCATTTCGAACCATAACCGGAAAAGCTAAAGCTTAGCCCTCCACCATTGAGTGATTCGTTGGTGATCTGATAACCCCATGCAGTAACAGGCCAGTTGATGAGCAAATCGACCGGACTTACCAACCCGAGTTTTTCCTGATAGTCGATTGATGAGGCATCGAGTGTTGGCTCAGGCGCCACACCGAAGGAAGCTCCAGGGACTGCCGTTTGCGTGACCTCACTTAGTCCGAACTCAAAGTCGAGGATGTTGTGGGTTATTTTGTCGTATTTCACTACCATAAATGGTTTCCCACTCACCTTTAAGGCTCGTTCCTCCATGAAGTTATAGATATAATACGAATTTGGAATGGCTCCCTTATAGTATTCATAACCAAATGTTTCATTATTGGTTTCTGTCTTTTTATTACAGCCCGGGGCCAGGATTAATACGCAGAAAGCAAGCATACATGCTACAATTACCGATTGTTTCATTTTTATTGATTTTAACAGTTAATGGCGAAAAAGTTCATAAAGCGATTCCTGAGCTCAGTAAGGTCCAGGCGAATTGTTCAATACTATACCCTTAAGGGCATCAGATACCGCATGCCCAGGTGTTTCAGTATGAATCCGACCAAAGGAAGGCCCAGGATGCGTTCACGGTCTGCAATATTTGTGCCTGCCAGCCAAGTCCCAAGTTCAGCGGGCTTTGCACATAAGGTCATACTTTTGGCATCAAACAGGATTTTCTGATTTGAATCAAGGAATTCCGAACGGTTTTTTCTGGTCAGCTGTTTGGTGAAACTGCGTGCATTGAGGGCAGGCCTGAAGTAGGTAGTCAAGTGCCTGATATTCTGATTATGGACAAGCAAATGCCCACAAAAGTCGCAGATGGCAGCCCTGATATTCCAAAACTGTACAGCCTTAGGTTTTTCACTTAATGCACAGTGCGGACAGTGCAGCGAAACGGTTTCGCCGGTTTCAGTAAAGCTTGCATCGGTAAGCTCTTCCCTGAAGGCGGAAAATCCAAGCAAGATTTTCAGCATCCACAATTGCCCCATCACAAGCACAATGAAAACAAATATGAACAGGAAGTTGAGCCTTTCGTGAAAAAGCACTCCGTCATAAAGTCCATGAGCCAAAGCCGATAGGGCGAGTGCCAGCAATAATCCGGAGTAATTTCGATGGATTTTCACATGAATGATAAAGGCTGCCCCCATATAGCCTGAAAAAGCAATATGACCAATAACGGCTGTCAGGGAGCGCATGACAATGGTCAGTATGGCCTGGTCGTCCTTCAGGGCATAAAACACATTTTCGATCACCGCAAATCCAAGGGATATTGCTGTAATATAAATGATTCCATCGACGATTTCATTAAAATCCTTTCGGATGAAAAGATACACAAACATCAATGCCAACAGCTTTGAAGCCTCTTCGATAAGGCCAATTTTAAACACGGCATCAAGGAAGTTGTGCCTTACTTCGACAAAATCATACAGAAACAGGGAGATGGCTATGGCGGTGATGCCACCAAAGATGGCTACAGCAAGCAAGGTCAGCAAAGGTTCTTTTTCGTACATGTCGTAGCTCCTGATTTTCATCAGGTAAAGCACACCAATAAGGGCGGCAAAACCAATGATCATTGTCTGATCAGATGTCATCACTCATGATGTAAGGAATGGAAATGCCCGTGCGAATGCTCAAAGTCATAAAATAATGGCTAAAAGAGGAGCGAATAGGCAACAACAATGACCACAATCGCCAACAACGCCCAGATTGTTCTCCTGTCGGTGAAATTCAATGTCCAGCCCAGGGCGGGGTTCCTTTTGGGGACAATGATTCTGGCGTCATCCGGGTTGCTGTAAAATACACCGGCTTTCCAATTGTCAGGTTTCTTTTGGTGTAAGCCTTCGATTTCTTTCTCAGTATTGCTTTTCATCAGGTTTGTTATTACCCACAAAGTTAAATAAGTCAGTTGAGTATAGGCTGCAAGGAAAAAAAATATTTGTGTTAAACGATTGCTACCAGCCTCCATGTTTCACCCGTAATGATCACTTTGTGCTTTTTTCCTGATCCGGAAGCCTGAAGGGCTCCATTAGGAAACAGGGTCAATCGTTCAGTTTCAGCACACCATAGTTGGCCAAATGGTCCGAGATCCAGGTAACCGAATCTGCGATTGTTCCAAAGGAATTGCAGCTGAAGTCGTTCCCTGAATAATAAATCCTGTCGATCCAGTTATTTGTGTAATTCGCATCAGCATCCCTGAAACCCAGGCTATCAAAGGCATGAATTTCTCCGGTAATGTTAAAATCACCCATCATAATGACAGGGTCGCTCAGTTGCCCTAAATATTTCACCGTGTTCGAGACAGCCTGATCTGATGGTATGTAGTGCAATGAGATGGCATGCAAAACCTTGCCAGGCTGCAACTCAAGGCTGGCATCAAGGATACTTCGTTTTTCCCATTTACTGATAAATTCAACCTCTTTGTTATTAATTTCCAATATTTTATATTTGGTCAATATGGCATTTCCCCATTCTCCATGTACGGGATATATCCCGTATGGGTCATTGTAGCTATGGGTTCCATAGGCGTAGTTCATATCCATCTCCGTTGCAAGAAGCTCTATAAATAACTTCACAACGGCATTGTACCGGTTGCGCGGGACTTCCTGCAAGGCAATGATGTCAGGCTGCGCTTTTTTCAACAGGCGCGCAATCTCTTTCACCTGGGCTGTGTCGGCCCCAACGATTTCTTTGTTCCATGGGTCCTGGGCGGCCTTGAAGCCAAGCTGTATGTTAAAGGTGACGCAAGTAATGGTTGTGTCGCTAAATGATTGCTCATGCAGGTTTTTAAAATAGGAAGTTCTGCTGCGTGTATAATCAATATCCTCTTTGTTGCAGGCTGTTAACAGGAATGTCACCAGTAAGAAAACTGCTTTGAGTTTTATCAGTCCTTCAGAACATTTTGATCGCATCATACTTTATATCACTTGTTTATCTCCATAATGCTGGTTTTCATCAGCTTTTGTGCAAGGCTTTCGAGAAAGAGGTCATTTGTCCCGCAACAGCCGCCAAATACATTAAACGCATGCTGATCGTGCAATACCATCATCTCATCAATGATATGGCTGAAGTCATCCTGGTGGAGCACCGGACAATTGTTGAGTTCTTCGGGACTTAGCATTGAGGCGTTCGACTGAATTCCCCTTAACCGTCCCATGGCTGCCCGGCCTGTATTCTGATCGCTCAGCAGTGCCTGTAGCAGGTTTGACGGGTGGATGCAATTCGCCATATAGCAAACAGGTTTTGGGTTAGCTTTCGCGTCAATCCTTTCGATGGCATCAGCAATTGAAGTCCCGTCGAGCAGGTTTCCTGACTTCCTCACCATAAAGCTGACGATGTAGGGCAAATCCGTCTCTGCCATCGCCATGGCCATGCCTGTGGCTTCGTTGATTTCGGGCATGATGCCGGCAAACAGGAAATCGATGTTGTGCATTGACAAGGCCAAGGCCTGCTTGCGGTGAAACCGATAGGCTTCTTCAACATCCATTACCTTTTGACCACTATAGGCATCTCCCCTGCATCCCATCAGACCACCCAGAAAAATCTGTTCTGCATAGTCTCCATAGCTTTGCTTTATTTTGTTGAGCGAGGCTACAGTATCTGCCGAAATATCCTTGTCACTATAGGCTGATTTCCCCACTGAAACTGCATTTACCTTGCGTGTTGGTGTCATGACAAGTATTGGCAGCATGTATTTTTTTCCGATGTCCAGGTATTGGCGATAAAGCAATTCGAGCACCTGCGGATGGCTGTAAATCAATCCGGCATGGTTCACGTGCGGATCTGTCTTAATACCAAATTCAGCCTTTATACGCTCAACGAAAGCACCCTCTGTGAGGATCACTTTTGACTCTTTAAAAACTGCTTTAAATGACATCTTGTATAAATTATCGACTTTAATAATGACCCTTTTAGTCTGCTAATCAGGGCAAACAGATATTTACGGCGATTGCAAACACAGCGTAAAGTTATTCATTTAGCCCTTTGCAAGGAGCACAGTGGGCATCCTGATACTGTTTTTCTGTCATGCAGGATGCTAAGACCATATCCGATTAAAAATTCGCTTGCTTTTTGGAAGCCTTTTTCAGCTTAGAAAGCTTTAAAACCGGTACCTTTGAAACAGGAATGAATCTGGATAAAATTCAATTTAACAGAACAAATGACGGCATATAGTTGTTTCAGGAAAAAAGCCGAACTATGAAAATGAAATTATTGTTCCTGCTCGCAGCTGCTTTATGCATGAATACAGGCCGGGCACAAATAAACCTTATAGGTGCAGCCGTAAACCAGGAATCAGGCAAAATTGACCTGGTGAAATGGCAGGCACTGGAACCCGGAAGCATTGAGGTCTTCCCTACTGCGCTGGATGGCTATTTGTTAACCACTTCTGCCTTTAATGCCTACAACAGCCATTATTACCTCAACGGCATCATTGATCAGTCGAATACCTTGCTTGGGTTTGACAGCCAGACAAATACACTTTCTTACAATGCCTTTTCGGCCTTCTCAAACATCAGTGAAATCGACATGAGCACAGGACTAATTTACACGCTCACTTCTGATACTGAAGGATTTATCTACGTTGAGGAGTTTAATATTGAAGCTGGAACCGATACCATTATTGGCGCCATTTCAGAGCCAGGACTTATGGGTTTGGTCGTCGACGCCATCGGCTTTAATTCAAACGATGGTGTGTTGTATTATGTCGGGCCCGACGGTAACAGTAATTATTGCCTGTTTGCCATCGCGGTCAGAAGCGAAGTGTTCTTATTTGAGAAAACCATCCTGAACCTTCCTTCTCCCTTCGGCAACATCACCAGTGTGCAATACGACAATGTGAGCAATACTATTTTTGCCATGAATGCCACTTTCGATGAGATGGGCAACTACACAGGCAATTATATCGTTGATATCGACGGACTCAGCGGCGAGGTCAGCAACAGGGGCTTGCTTGCAGGCTTTCCCTATTACCTTGCCGGCTCATCGTCCTATGATCAAAATACCGGCAATATGATGGTAGTGGCTTTCGATACTGCTTTCATTCAGCAAATGATTGTCTTCAGCACCCGGACAAATTCATTTGTTACCGGCTTTGTGCCCGACAATGTTTCAGAAATAGTTTGCGACAATGCCCGCTTTGCACAAAACACCTATATCACAGGAACGGCAAAGACTGCCGCAGATCAATCACTGAGCATCTATCCAAATCCTGCACACAATGCTTTTTGGCTTAGCCTTTATTCCGCTGAAGATGGCCCTCTGCACCTCAGCATCATTGATGCCGGTGGAAGATGCGTTCATAACGAACACCTAAACGGGCAGCAGCGTTACAGCATTGATGTCAGCGGACTTCAGCCAGGCTTTTACCTGGTGAATATGGTAAGTCAACAAAAAACCCTTAGCAGCAAACTGATCATTAAGTAGCGTTCAAACAGCGTTTAGCAGAATAATTTTCAAAGCGTAAGTTTGATACTTTTTGTTTCAAATGGCTTGAAATCCAGCTGTGTTAATGGCTTGCTGATTGCTTTCTCAAGGATATTGACCTCAAGCACCGATTTCAGTTTTATTTTTGTCAGCTCAGTCACCTTGATGCTGGTTGCGATGCCCGAAAGTTCACGGATCATCAAAACAACGCCATCACCATCCCTTGCAGGTATTGCCTGTACAAGCAATAAATTATCAGGCTTGACGGTCAGAAATCCCTGATCAACAAGTCGGGGCTCATCAGTTCCCGAAGCTGGCATCAATATGCGCGCCAACATGGGCATTGCCTCGCCCCAACCAAACCTGGTTGCAGCTACATCGGAACAATCAGCAGCTGAAGTGAGGCTGTAGGTCCACCGCAACTCACCTTCCTGGCTGGCCTTGAAGTTAGTGACCCAGTAGTTGTTGAGCACCCATGAGAAAATATGGTTTGATTTGGGCTTGAGCCTGTAATAATAATGACCGGTGTTTATATCGCCAAATTGTACTAATGGAACCTCATTGCTGGTAAAAATGATTTGTGCCTGTTTGTTTCTTACAACAGCAAAATGCTGTATGGCGTTCCAGTCGGAGGAGCTTCCTTCGAGCTGGTTGTCGCCAGGCCTCACCACACCACCCTGTACCTCGAATGCCAGTTTACCCTCATCAAGTCTAAATGGAAAAGCCACATAAAGTGCTTCCGCATCAGTCACTTCGCGTTTGATCATGCTGTACAGGAGTTCGATTTTCTTCGACTTGTGGTACAGCCTGATTTCAATGTTGATTCCCTTTTCATCGGCGCAAGCCGGCAGCGCACCATGCAGAAACATGCTGCTGTAGACAAGGCCCTGCTGCAGCCGCCGGATGGTCAGGTTTCGCATGGTTTCCCGTGATCCTTTCAAGGGCACATAAACCGTATCCCTGTTGGTGTTGGTCAGGCGTTCGAGCTCATGCCGGTTGTTGAGTCTCTCATAAACCAGTTGTCCCAGGCTCAGTGTGTCAGCCTGATCGACAAGATCGCGCTGAAGTTCTTTATCGAAAATATGGGTAATTAAGCCTTTTGATACATCCACGGTCAGGCGGTAATACTGGTTTTCGAGCAATTGCTGCTCATTGCTTAAGGGTTCTGCAGGCGTTTTGCCAATATTCACCATCAGCGTTTTATAGCCCATTGCCGGAATACTGTCGACCCAAAGGCCATAGTATATTCCTTCCTGCCGGCGCTCATACCGCACGCAGGCCACCTCCTTGCCATTGGCATCGGTAACCGTAAAAGGCACCCCTTCTGGCACTGCCTCAAAACGCAGAAACAACTGCACCATTCCCGAACGTTGCCAGTTTAATGTGTTGAATACCGCAATAACAGGTTTGTTGCCGCTCACCAGGCCCGGCTCAATAAATGCCATGGTTTTTTCGGCAAGTGCCTGCGTCCGTTTACTTGCCTCCCATGCGTAAGCCGACTTCATTGACCACTGATCGATAGAATTTTGTGTCAGGGGATCAGTGACGCTTTCGGCCGAGCCGTAGGTATGCTCATCATAAAACAGCAGCTTGTCATAGATTTCTTCCGAATCGCTCCGATAATTTAGGGGCATTTCCAATCCACTCATTTTAACCATAGACAGTATGGCATTGATGGCCGTGATCTCATACTGGGTTTTCCGGACAAGGGCAGTTTCGTTGGCAGCAGAGGCAACTCCATCTGACCACCAGTCGGGCCAGGCTACCTGAAGCTCGTCGAGCGCTTTAGCATGGTTTTTTTCAAGATACTCCGGAAACTCACTTGCAACAGCCGAGCGCAGGCGGGGCCAGGCATATTTTTCGTTCCAGTCCCTGATCAGCTCGCATGCTTTGGCCGATGGCGGCGCATTGTCGGTGATGTAACCCGAATATTGCAGTGCCACCCTGTTAAAAGAATATCCATTCTCCTCGAGCATAGTCAGGTAACGCGACAACTTTGTTCTGATCACATCGGCCTGTCCGCTTGTCAGACCCAGTTCGTTTGCGTGCTGATAGTGCTCGCCGCGGTAGGCCAGTATCCTGTTGCCTGAGGGTGAAAGCCACCAGAAAGCAGTTGGTTTGTCGAATGGTTTCTGTGCGCGGTGGGCATGCAGACCCATATTGAGGTATTTCACCCCACAGCTGTTAAAATAGTCGACCAGGCACCATCCGATGCCATTCACATCGTTTTGCATGGCTGTCACAGGCTTTATCCCATAATTATCCAGTTCAGCCAGATAAGCCGTTTGTGCAGCAAGCGCTTGTTCATCAACTATTTCACTATAATTCAGAAACATGGCCGTGACTTCAATCCTGCCTTCGGCAATGCGCCTGAGCAAGCGCGCTGTCTGGGCCTTTGGCCGGCACCTGAGGTATTCCCTCACCGACCATGAAGTTTCACAGGTCCAGCGAAATTTAGCCTCATCAGGAAAGTGGTCGGTCAGGTCGCAAAAATCTAGGGCATCGTCGATATACCGCAGGTGTTCGGGCAGAATCTCCGTTTGAGGGCGGGTGTAGCCAATGTCGGTATGCGTGTGCTGAACAAGGTATATTTCCCATTCCCTGACAGGTTTCATGGTGAAGCCGCGTACAATGGGTTCCTTATCACCTACCCTGATTTGTGCTTCATAAGTTGTTGGCTCCTTAACCATGGGCACATTCATTTCCAGTTTATTAAAACCGGACTTAAGCCTTGTTTGGGCGCTGATTTCACCAATTCGCACTTCTGCATCTGTTTCCGGGCCGATATGGATAAAATCAATGCTCACAGCGTGCAGCAGGCGGTCCTTATCTTTCACCACAACCATATGCTGATAGATGTCAACCGATTCTTCCACCCGGGTTTTATAAGTCATCAACCAGGCATTGTTGTTGGCGGTTTGTGTGGAAACAGTGATCAGGTTTGGTTGGCCTTTATGCAGCAAGTCGATGGGCAGCCTCAGTATTGCAAAACCCATTTGGTCAGCATATTTATCAAGCATCGTCACATCCAGGCACAGCTCAGCTCCTTCGCGTCCTGCAACGATGCGCCTGCCCTTTTCGCTTATCGTTGAGCTACTGAAATCAATGATTGGGATATCGTTAACACATAATTGAAACTGTACCGGATCAGCGGTAACATCCATGGCAAATAGCCAGATGAAGGTGGCTTCCGAGGCCTGGTATGAAAGCGGAACAATTTCCGTTTTCCAGCTGATGGGTTCAAAACTTTCCTGCCCACGTAGCAAAAGCGACAGACTGGCATCGCTGAAAGGTGAGTGGTAGGTGAAACGTGTACCGCTGACAGCTTCAGTGTATCCCTGAAAGTAGGTTGAAGTGTCAGGTTGTGCACGAAGCGACCCGACAAGCAGCGAAAAGGTAAGTAAGGTCAGTAGCGTATGTTTATGCATGCCTTTGTTATTGCTGAATTGCTGACCAAATATATGCATTTTGGAAACTGCCGGCATGATTGAAACCAGACTAACGTTTTTGGCCTCCGTGATGTATGCCGTTACCAAAGGCGCTGAAGGAAAATGAGTAAAACCGATGCAATCACCCGACACCTATCGGTCATGTTTCATAATCGATGAGTCGTCTTTCGGCACGGGCTTCCAGAATAAAGGGCATGATGGCCTGGTGATCGGGATGAAGCTGATATGCTTCCAGGTCGGCTTTGGTGGCAAACTCACTGTATAACACAATGTCGCTGCTGTTTTCAGTTTTCGAAAAGTCGATTCCAACTTCTATGTGCAGCATTCCCGGAATTTTTCCCGATAAGGCTTCAATTTTTTCCTTGATAATCCTTGCGTTTTGCATTCCGGTATTTCCGTGGGCGGTTTCTTTAAGCCTCCAACAAACGATGTGTTTAATCATGGTATTTCGTATTGTTTCTTTCAAGCCTTATTTAATCAACCGGTCACCCAGCCTGTTCACTTTATACAGGACAGATTTATCTGTTTTGAAGGCAACGGGCAATTTCAAGGCAATGGTATCGGGCATAATGATATAAGCAACAGAAGGATAGGTATTGGCAATGGCCAGAATTTCAGTCTCAGTCAGTTGAACATAGTTCTGCTTAAACTGGTTCACCTTGCTGAATTCCTGTCCCCGGTTCAGCAGGACTAAACGCCTGTGCCATTCCATAATGTCGGTATTGTTTTGGGGTGAATGTTTCCAGCTCACAAACAAAGGCCGCTCGTAATTGATGTAAAAGAAGTCATCATCGGGTTGGGTGATGATTTCAGCCGACTTCGAAACATTTGCCTTTACCCAGGTTTCCAGCGCAACATCGCCGGAGGTCCTTGCCTTGATCTGCCCAGCTGAGGTGCTGAAATCAGTGATAAAGGTGCGTGCAAAAGGGATCAGGATGATCACTGAAACAACCATAACTGCAAGCTGTAGTTGTTTTTTCCTTTTCCGGATAAACGAAGCCTGTGTTTCGCTGAGAAAGGCAACCAGCAGCAACAAGCTCATCAAGGGCAGCATGATGTCGCCAAACCGAAAAAAATAATATTTGAAATAATGGCCTGAACTATGAAAGAAGAAAACACCTATTCCTACCAGACTGATAATGAACGAGAAAAGCGCATATGATGCAATCAACCTGATGGTTTGCTTCTTCGATTTCAGGAAGAACAGGAGGTTTAGACCAGCAAAGACACCCAGTTTGATCCACTTTTCCACATTGAATGCAGCCGGAAGTGTGTGGTGAGGGACCCTGATGTTCACATAAAAATCCCAACCCAGTTGCGAAGAACCACCTTCACTAAACAAGAGTTCGTTGGCAATTGAAAAAATACCGACTGCAGCAGTACTCAGAAACAAAGGCAGTGTCCGGAAAAATTTCACGTAAAAGTCTTTCGCTTCGCGTTGATACACATACAGGACCGGTAGCAGGCAGAAGAGGCTGTAAATTCCGACCAATAAGTGGAACGACAAGGCCAGGCCGGCAAAGGCCTGCCCTGCCCAGAGTTGTTTCTTCAGAAATGCGGTCAGGGCCAACAGGGCAAAGCCGTAGGCAAAAACCTTCGTTTCAAGACCACCGACCATCCATTCGCCGGCCCCGCTGCCATTGCGGAAAAACATAAAAAAAAGGATTAACGCAAAAAAATACAAAAACCCGTCTGAGTAGGTTCTGAGTGAATTAATCAAGCCCAGAAGCGGCACTGCAATCAACAAATAAGTTACCAGCCTTCCGCCACTAATTGTTTCGATGATACCAAAAGTCTCAGCAAAATACCCAACGGGATAGCTGAAAAAATAGCGGTACGGCATAGTGAGGTTCAGATACCAGTCGTGGGTCAACCATTGGTCATTAAATACAGCCCTGGCATAGGGAACAACATCCATCTCATTGTAGCTGATCCTGAAATCAAACATGAACAGCACAATAATCAGCAGCAACAAACAGAATTCCAGGATCATTCTGGAGTTGCCTTTTCTGGAATACTGAATTATCGAACGTAAAAGCATTCTTTGCTACCCGGTCAATTGTGATTTAGCCTGCCATTCAGGGCATGCCTGATATGTTGACAAAAATAAGCTTATTAAGACTAGCGGTCAAAATCTATTGTATTGCCGTTTGTTCTGTCTGCCATGCCGGCCAGCATGATCTGAACCACCATTTATGCAGGTTTGTTGATCACGCGCCAGTACAATTCGATAACTTCAGCAACCTCAAGGAACTTTTCAAAGTCAACCGGCTTGACGATATAGGAGTTTGCACCCAGCTGATACGCCCGCTGCAGGTCGTTCGACTCAGAAGATGTGGTCAGAATCACAACCGGAATTGTCTTAAATTCAGGATGTGACTTGATCTTCTCCAACACTTCAAGGCCGTTCACCTTAGGCATGCTCAGGTCGAGGAGGATCACGACAGGTGTTTGCTCACCCTGCTCCCATTTTTCAACAAACCTCAGCGCTTCTTCACCATCGCGGGCCACCTGAATTGGGTTTGTCAGCTTTTTGCGGTTGAATGCGCGAAGTGTAAGCTCCAGGTCAATGGGGTTATCTTCGACAACCAGGATTGGCAGATTTGAATTATCAGTTCCCATTATATTGATGTTTAGGTATTTCGAGATAAAAAACTGAACCTTCGCCTGGTGCACTTTCAGCCCAGACCTTACCATTCATTCGTTGCATGGCTTTGCTCACCATGGCCAGCCCTATGCCTGTACCCGGGAAGTCCTCTGCCCTTTCAAGGCGCTGGAAGATTTCAAAGATACGTTGGTGGTATTTCATATTGAATCCGATGCCATTATCGGCCACACTGATAACCCACGATTGCTCATTGTCGGTGACTACAACCTTTACCCGCGGATTAGGCCTGTTTTTTGTGAACTTAATGGCGTTTTCAATCACGTTGCGCAATGCAATGGTAATTGCCCTGCTGTCAGCAGCCAGCACGATTTCTCCACTGTCTGTTTCGAAAATAAATTGATGCGCATCGAGCTCAGCTTTATTCAAAGTGACTATGGTATCGATTACTTCAGAGATTCTGATGGCTTCAATGCGTAAAGGACTTCTTTCGAGTCGCGAATAGTTCAGCAGGTCATCGATAAGTTGGTTCATTAAGGTAGTCGAACTCCTGATGGTTTTGATAAATGACTGGGCTTCCTCATTCATTGCAGGTCCATAAATATCCTGCAACAGCCTGCTGAAACCATCAATTCCGCGCAAAGGAGCTTTCAGGTCGTGTGAAACGGAATAGGTAAATGTTTCTAGCTCCTTATTAACGGCTTCGAGCTGGGCAGTCCGCTCTTTTACCCGAATTTCCAATGTTTCATTCAATTTAATAATCTCTGCCTTTGACATTTTCTGATCTTCAATGGCGCTTAAAAGCGCGTTTCGTGATTTATCTGCCAAAAGTAGTAAGCGTTTTGATTCAACCAATGCAATTTTTTCTGCTTCCATTGCCTTTCTCTTGTCATTTTCGCGAGTCTGAATTTGCTCAATCATCAAATTGAAATCATGGTACAACTGTCCGATTTCATCTTTTCCTACGTAACCGGTTGCAGGCATATTACTGGTTGTTATAGTATTATGTTTCACTTGATTGGATAGCCTTATAATAGGGTCTGATATTCCTTTCTGAAAATAAAATGACAGGGCAAATATGATCAGAACCATCAATAAGGTAAGTATTACAGCGATTAGCCCCTGCTTTAGCATAATTGATTTCCAATCAATTTCAGAACGAAGATAAATATACCCTTCAAGCCCCCTTTTTGATTGTACTTTTTCAATGACATGTAAAAAGTTTCCTTCTAACTTAAATATTTCCGTTATTAGATTGGCTGGCATTTCTATTCTCTCGCCAGGTTTTCGGTGATATTCAGCAAATACCAAACCGCTTGAATTGTAAAGAATACCATCTGTAATTGAATTAATTTCAGCTAGCTTTAAAAGAACGTCCTTCGCATTTTCAGGATAATTAAATTCAAGCGGCAAACTGCAATATTCACTGATCAGTCGGGCGTGCATCTGCGAATCTGCTATCATCCCTATTTTTGTTTTGTTAATTTCATATAAATAATTAATCAGGTTGCCCGTAAAAGTTGACACTGTCCCGATTACAACAACGATCAGAATAATTTTATTTCTTAACCGAATATCTCTTAATGGATTCATAATCAGGGTTTTTTAATGATTTTCCCGATCGTTAATAATTGCAAATCAGGCTTTAATCCAGAGCTTTTAAGAGCATTCAAGTCAATTTCAAAATGAATGGTTTTATCTGGGTCCAAATAGAAATTGAAATGAATTCCCTTTTCGGAAAATTCAGGTGTATCAGCAATCAACATGGTGTTTTTACCTTCAAAATACTTGACAATTTCATCCAGGTTGTTTCTTTCCGACTGACTAACAAACATAATCTCACAAGTTTTAGCCTCATTGTAATTCCGGATGTAACTGATTTTTATTGGTTTGTTTTTTATTTGGGTACTCGATGCCAACTTTTCAAGCTCGCCCTTAAATGGGCTTTTACCCAGAATGGCTATCTCGAAAACATCGGAACTTGCAGTAGAATCCCACTCTGTATATTGGGCAATTTTGGTTATAAGCGATGCTTTAACAAAATATTCTACCGATTGCGCTTCTGTCCGAAATGGAATTGCAAGAAAAAGTAAGGGAATGAAAACCAACCTTACCATTTCTCCTTTCATTTTCATGAATCCAGTATGTTTGTTCGTTGTTTTCATGGATTCTAAAAAGAAAGGGTTAGGGTATAAATGAATCTGCGCCCAAATCCGGTAGTTGCCTGACTGTTGATATTGTCGGTTTGCCTTATATATTCAGGAATGAGCATTTGTGAATTTGTAATGTTTTTTGCACTCAGCGTATGTCTGAAAAAAACTTTTTTAGACTCAAGTTCATGTTTGAATCCGATGTGCGTATCGAGCATGAATTGCCCTTTTATCGGTTGATTCAATTTTGGATTGCCCAGCACCGAAGATACCGCGTACCCATTGGCAGAAACAAAAAAGCGGCCAAACGCTTTATTTACCCCTGCTTTAAAGGTATGATCGGGAACATGCTGATAGTTTGTTTTCGCTTTTTGCCCCAATCCTTCCATGAAGTTATAATTAAAGAACGCGTTAAACAATTTGGTGTTTTGGTATTTGGCTTCAAATTCGAAACCAAAACCTTCGAATGTCGAAAGATTATGATATTCGGAAGGCGGTCCGGCAGGAGGGGTGAGGCGATGGATTAAATGGTCGAGTTTGTGGTAGTAGCCCAGCACTTGAACAAACAGGTTTCCTTTGCCATGCACGTAAGCAAGTTCAATCGAATTTGCTTTTTCGGGTTTCAGATTGATGTTTCCAATAACAGTTGGATGGTCGAAGTACAATTCGAGCATGGTCGGCGCCCTGAACGATTGGCCGAGTATAAGTTTTACAGAGTTATATTCTGAAAGTGGTGCAATTGCCGATATCCGCCCTGAAAAGTTATTGCCCGAAAAAGAGTTATTGGTGAAACGAATGCCCCCCAGGACATTGACTTTTTTTGTTTTTAGATGAAGCTGTGCAAAACTGGACATTTCAGTAATATTTCGGGCATTTTTCAGGTTTTCTTTCAGTATTTTATCATGAATAAGGTCAATCGATACATGCTGTCCGTTCATTCGTTGCTCGGCATCGAGCCCAAATTCGATATCGAACAATTCGTTTACAGCGTAATTTAGCAATGCAGTACCTACAAGCCGCTCGCCTTTGAGCATCAATGCAATAGACTCATCCTCATTTGACGCGTAATCACGTTTAAAGTAGTCGTAGGCCAAACTGGCCAATAGGTTCATTTTTTCAGTCAAAGGCTTGCGATACTTCAGTGCCAACAAGGTTCCCCTATCGGTCATTGGTTTGCCAGCACCCGAAATGAATGAAGGGTTTATACCTAGAAATGTATGTTGATATTCATAATTGTTGAGCAAAAGGGTAAAAGCTTTGTGAGAGGTTAATACATTAAAATTGGTCGATTTAATCTGACCCTGGTAGTTGATCACTGAATCGCCCAAATATACATCCTGCCGTTTGCCGGTCAATTCATACGGCTTCTGAATTTCGTAGCTTGTATTTCCGGAAATGAATAACTTGAAATCTTTTTTTGACAAAGTAGCATTTGCCCCTGAAGCACCAAAACGCCTGTATCCTGCTCCCAACCTTACATTTACATCACCACTTTTTCCTTTTCGGAGAATAATGTTTACAACACCCAGGTAGGCATTGCCGCCATAAAGAACAGAGGCCGGGCCTTTTAGAACTTCAATACGTTCAATATCATTGACATCCAAACGGTCGAGATTGGTATTTCCGTAGATGGGCTGATAGGTTGGAACATTCTCAATCATTATAAGGATTTTATTGGCATAATAATTTTGTAGTATACCCCGTGATGTTGCCACATTGTCGTCGTTGTTTGTTTGATAGATATCAATTCCAACAGCAGTTCGCAGCATTTCAGCCACACTTATGAAATTATACTGGTTTAGCATTTCACGGCCGATAACGGTTACCGACGATGGGGTATGGAAAACATCTTCACTTTTGGTTGTTGAAACACTGACCTTTATTTTTATTAAATCTTCAAACGATAATTCCATCAAATTCGCAGGAGAGAGGTAAATTTGGTATGAATCGGTACCGTTAGCCCTGATCTCAAGAATCTCCATTCCATCGAATTCAGCAAATCCTGGATTTTTCAGCGTATCGGGTACAATCAGATTGAATTCACCCTCCTTATTGCTGTTCGCCCAAATACCTGTTCCTTTTATTTCAATCTTTATCCCGGGCAACGCTTCTCCATTTATCGCATTAATCAGTTTCCCGCTAATAGTTCTGTTTTGCGCCAATGAATTTGATAATCCAAGCAGCAAAAGAATGCAAACGAATGCCGTTGTTTTCCACATTTGATTTTTCATCCTTATCCAGTTTATTTAAGGTTCAAAAGGACTTACCTCCGGTTGAGCATTGTCTGAAACAGACTTCGCAGAATCATATTTTGAAGCATAACCATCTTTTTCAAGCAATTGATTTACTTCATGTTTAAGTTCAAGTATTCGTTCTTCACGGTCGAGCATGGCTTCGTACCAACGGTGCAATTCATTCAATTGTTGGTTGATCTCTTCTTCGGCCAGTTTTTTTTGTGTTATATCGGTGTTAAAACCATACCATGTAATACTGCCATCGGGCAATTTTTCAGGGGTAGATTTTGAATAAATCCACTGTATATCCCTGCCTGGAATTTGCACCCTGAACTCGCAGGTAAAATAGGTTAAATGTTCGGCTGAATATTCAATATCTTTTATAACCCGTTCAGCATCTTCGGGGTAAATTACGCGTCCGATAGGTGTAAAATCATCAATAACTTCTTCTGGTGTACAACCAAAAATATTCCGGATTCCTTCTGATGCAACAGGTACGCAATATGTTCCATCGGGTTTCCGGGTAAATTGAAAAATCAAATCGGGAACATTGGACGAAAGTTTTTTGAATTCCTGGTCTTTTTCGCGAATTTTTTGATCGATTCTTTTTTGTTCAGTAATATCAAAGTTGACTCCTACCATCCGAATCGGTTCACCTTTTAAGTTTCTGAATACTTCGCCTTTTGCTTTACAATGCCGAATGGTCCCATCGGGCCAAATTATACGAAATTCAGTATCATATTCCTTTTCTCCCCTTAATGCCAATTCGGTTTGTTCTTTACCATGCACTTTGTCATCGGGGTGAAGTCCATTTATCCAAGCTTCGTATGCACCTGAAAATTCTTCCTTTTTTATACCGTACAATAAATACATCTGGTCATCCCAAAACAGTTGATTTTTCTCAATGTCCCAGTCCCAGATACCCACTTTCGATGCCTTTGTTGCTGTTGATATGCGTTCGTTGAGCTTGCGAATTTCTTCTTCGGCCTGTTTGCGGTCGGTAATGTCGCGGACCATCCCCAGGGGTTTGCCATCGGGAAGGCTGGCGACGATCACTTCCGCCGTGAAGCGCGAACCATCCTTACGCCGCAGTTCCCACTCCCGATTGAAGTTGTTTCCGGTTTGAGACGCGCGGATTGCCGGATCGATGTGCCGGATCTCTGAAGGGATCACAATGTCTTTTGCATTCATAGAAACAAACTCATCGTAGGAGTATCCAAGCATCCGGCACATGGCCAGATTTGCGTCGAGATAGCGTCCTTCGAGATCAGAGACAACAATGCCAACAGGTGCACTGTTGAAGAGCATCCGGTAGCGCGCCTCGCTTTCCTGCAGTTCAGTCTCAGCACGTTTACGGTCGGTAATATCAATAATAAAACCGCGGACCAAAATCCCTTCGCCTTTGTCATTTCGTTTGACTACCTCGCCAATTACATTGAGCCAGTGAACCGACAGATCAGGATAGATTACCCTGAAGTCGAACCTGTACTTGTCGGGGCCACCCGCCGCAACCGATTTTCGAATTGTCGAATTGCTTAATTCGCGGTCGTCTGGATGGGTAGCATTCAGGAATGTTTCGAAAGCCCATTTTTCCTGAACCGGGATCCCGTACAGACTGTCGTGGTTTTTCGAGCGCGACATGCTGTTGGTCGTAAAATCAAATTCCCAGGCAGCCACATTGGCCAGTTCCGCCGAAAGACGCAGGAGTTGTTCACTTTCGTTTAACTCTTTTTGGGTTTGTTTGATGTCATCAATATCGGTGCAGGTACCAAACCATTTCAGGATTTCGCCCTGTTCACTGATTTGTGGGATTCCGCGAACCAGCCACCAGCGGTATTCGCCATCAGCACGGCGCAGGCGGGCTTCGATTGAGTAAATTCCGTTGTTGTTCACCGCATTCTGCCAGGCATCCCAGGCGCGTTGCTGGTCGTCGGGATGGAAAGGCTTGTTCCAGCCATGTCCATAGCTTTCTTCCAGGCTTAAACCAGTGTAGTCGACCCATTGCTGGTTAAAATAAATATTCCAGCCATCGGCACGCGTGACCCACACAATTTGCGGCATGGATTCGGCAAGGGTGCGGAATTCATTTTCGCTTTTCCGCAGCGCTTCTTCAGTTAGCTGCTGATCTTCAAGGATTCCGAGAAGGGCGCGGCGCGACTTTTCAGCCAGCTCCAGTTGTTCGAGGTTATTTCTTTCTGAAATCTTAAATTTTTCGACAGATTCCTGCTCAGCAGTCCAACTACGCCTGAGTTTGGCCAGATTTATGTGGGTGGCAACCCGTGCCATAAGCTCCCGTGCGGTGAATGGCTTGACGAGGTAATCGTCGGCCCCCGATTCGAGTCCTCCAACCGCCGCTTCCTCACCAGCCCTTGCCGACAAAAAGATGACCGGAATTTGCCTGGTTGATTCCGTCGCACGAAGTTCGCGCAACAATTCAAAACCGTCCATCACAGGCATCATCACATCAGTCAATACTAGGTCGGGTAATGTTTCCCTGGTCAAAGCCAGCGCTTCTGCACCATCCGAAACAGCAATAACTTCATAAACTTCACCAAGCAGGTGGCTCACATAGTCGCGCATATCGGCATTGTCGTCGGCCCACACTATGCGTGCCCGATTTTGCGCACTTAATGTTACCGGCCTACTTAATTCAATAGCAGAACCGGTTTTTGTGATCAGCCTTGTTGCTTCGTCAGCAAAAGTCTTCGGTAATTTTGTATATGAAACAGCAGCTGATTCTTCAGTAGTTTGGCCTTCAGGCAAATGTGCACGGCCTGTTTTCGCCGTAATCCTGAAGGTGCTGCCCATTCCGGGTTCACTTTCCACCTCAACGCTGCCACCATGAAGCTGAGCCAGTTCTTTAACCAGCGCCAGCCCAATCCCGGTTCCCTCAACTGTGCGCGACCGCGATCCTTTTACCCGGTGAAAACGCTCGAACAAATGGGATAGCTCTTCTTTCGGTATACCAACTCCTGAATCCTGAACTGTAAGTTCGACCTGATCTGTTTTCCAGTTGAGCGAAATCCGGATTTGGCCTGTAAAAGTATGTTTGAAAGCGTTTGACAGTAAATTAAGGACGATTTTCTCCCACATTTCGCGGTCGATATAAACCATTTCGGGCAGGGCAGGGCAATCAACCAAAAATTCAATTCCCGCTTTTTCTGTAGCTGGCTGGAACATGCTGGCCAGTTCCGTAGTGAACAGCCCCAAATCTGTGGGTTGATAGTGTGCATTAATTCTTCCGGCTTCGATGAGTGAGTAATCGAGCAAGGTATTGACCAGTTTCAGCAGACGCAATGAGTTGCGATGGGCAGTTGCCAAACGTTCGCGTCGCGATTCAGACAAAGGTTCATGGCTGTCGGCCAGTTCGTCTTCAAGTGGCCCTAGCATCAATGTAAGCGGAGTACGGAATTCGTGGCTGATGTTCGAAAAGAAAATGGTTTTTGCCCGGTCGAGCTCGGCCAGCGCCTCAATCCGGCGCTTCTCCGCTTCGATGGACAAAGCGCTGGAAACCACATTCCCGATGGTGGAAGCCAGCAATTCATGAAACGACCGGTAGTCTTCATTTTCCGGCAAACGCGGGCTTATTCCCAGAATCATGATCACCGAAATATCGCTGTGTCCGTGTATGGTAAGTGGCAGGAGCCGGGCTTGTTTTACCGGTTCAGGATAAGGTTCACATACCATATTTTGGATACGGACTGCTAAATCGTCAATAAGTATTGCGGATCCGCTTTCCTGAACCTGTGCCAGCGGCCACAAGGATTTACCCTGCGAAATATCAATTTCAGAGGGACAGGCAGCAAATCCTGAATCCAATCCCACCTTGCCAACAAGCCGTGCATTTCGCGCGTCAGTACCGATTTGATAAAATAGTGCGAAAGGTACATCAAACATAGCATCAGCCAGGATTTGTACCGTTTGGTCAATAGCTTCCTGAAACGACTTGGCTACAAGGCCGATTGCGGTCAGATCGCGAAGTGTTTTGCTCCGCCTCTGGCTCAGCATTTTTGAAGTAGTTTCGTTTACCGGATGAAAAAGGCCTGCAACAGCCCCATTCTCATCACGGATCGGGCTGAATGAAAAGGTGAAACAGGTTTCTTCGAGGTAACCCAAGCGGTCGAGAAACATACGCTGGTCTTCGAGATAGGCTGTTTTACCTCCATACGCGCTCCAGAATGCGTCGCCAATAACCGGGAAAGCCGACGCCCAGCATTCAGTAAAATCCTGGCCCATTGCCGTCGGGTGTTTATCGCCGCAGATTGGCCAGTAACCGTCATTGTAAATCTGGGTATGATGCTCCCCCCAGGCCATTGATATGGGGAAATTAGAATTTAAAACCAGGCTGACAGCGGTACGCAAGCCCAGCGACCATGTTTCGATGGGGCCAAGCGGGGTTTTCGACCAGTCTTTCTTGAGAATGACTTGACTCATTTCACCACCTCCTGCAAAAAAACCAGTGTCGCCTCTTAAATCATTAGATTCATTCAATTTGCTCATGTTTCACACTTTTACTTATACCGTGCAGTTTTATTCAGTAAAGCAAGAAGTTCGTTTACCTCGTCCTTTAGTTTTTGCACGCGTTCTTCGCGGCCAAGTGTAACTTTTTGCCAGCGGGTCAGTTCATCGAGCTGCTCCTGAAGTTTTACTTCAGCCCGTTTCTGGTCGGTAATATCAATGCCGAACGAAATGGTGCCACAAATCTGTCCATCCTCCCACAATTCGTTGTTTTGCCAGCTAATCAAACATTCTTCTCCTGATTTGGTAAGGATTGGGTTTTCAAAAGTCCGGGGGAAGCCACCGCTCAAAAGTCGTTCGAACTCCGCCCAAACCTCCGGGTATTTGTTTCGCGGAGTTAATATTTCGAACCAGTTTTTCCCAAGCAGATCGGCGCGGGAATAACCAGTAATCCGTTCGGCAGTTTCGTTGAAAACATTGATTTTGCCCGTTGCGTCCAGTCCAACAATCATCACATTGGCAGTTTCGATCAGGTTTTCGGCATACTCCTTGGCTTGTTGCAGAGCTTTTTCGGCATGCTTACGTTCCGAAATATCTTCAACACTCGACCAGATGTATTTCTGGTTGTTTCGTTCAATAATTTTCCCCTGTAATCTTACCGGAACCAGATGTCCGTTGCGGTGAATGTATTCTTTTTCGTAGGGCCCGTAAAGCCCTTTTTCTTCAAGGCTTTTCAGTTGCAGTTGTTCCTGTGTTTGATACGATTCCGGGGTAATTTGCCAGTATGTAAGCTTCAGCGTTTCGTCGAGAGTCCGGCCAATTGTATTGCAGTACGCAGGATTTGCATCAACCAGTAGACCTTCAAGGGTTGTTAATGCCAGTCCGATGGGTGATTCGGTAAACAGTGCCCTGTTATATTCTCTATTGCTTTGCAATGATTTATTCAACTCCAATAACTCTAATTTCTGCAGGGTCATTTCGCTGATCATCAGGGTCATATTCAACAAAAACTCCATCACATCCCTCACTTTTTCTTTCGGGATAACCGGCACTTTTTCAAGTGATTCGAAGTAAGATGCTTCGTCAAATCCGAATTTCCTGGCCTGTTCTGCGAAATAGGCACGGTCTGGTTCTTCGAAGAAAAACTGACCTGTAAACAGGTTGGCAATATGAATACCTTTGATGACGATGGGCACAGCCACATCCACCAATCCGTTCAAACACTTATAATAATGAAACTTTTCCCCTTCCTCCATCTTGCCTGCCAATACTGTATCACTGATGGTGCAACGCTTTGAAGTTTCAGGGTGCACCCTGTGAAAATCGGTGCAAACCTGCCGCCAGCCCGATTTTGACAACACATTCCCTTGCAAGTCCAGGATGGCCGTCACAAATCCTGTTGATTTGTTGAAGCCTTCGAGCAAGATGTTGACCGTATCAAAATCGATTAAATTGATGAGTTTTGTTTTCATCTGCTATCGCATTGAATATTCGCTTAAAAGTACACAATATTATATGCTTAACCAAAAAATAAGTATTTAACGACGGCTAAGACCAGGCACGGTATGTAAATTGGCAGGATCGTACATGACACAACACATTGGCGAAGGCTACTTCACCCGCGATTCCATTATGTTCTTTCAGCCGGCTCGCAGCACCCTGCCCTCAATCAATACTGCATAGTGCCATGCTTAACGGTTTGTCAAAGTCCGCTGACCGCTTCAGCAAAGTTGTGACTCGAACCGTAATGTGCCGTAAATATCCACGAAATGTCGTGAAGGTTTTTCAGTTTGGCCATTGATTGCATCGCCCTATCAGTGTCCATATTGAAAAATGTATTGAACTTGTCCATATGGCCAAACTTCAGGCTTAAGGCATCACCCGTAAATAAGCAACTATCATTCACCAGAAAGCACATTGACCCTGGCGTGTGACCAGGAGTCAGCAAGCCTTTCACACGGATATTGCCAATCAACAGGGTCTGTTGGTCCCCGACAAGGCCTTTGTCAGCCAAGGAGATGCGGTTTTTAAAAATCAAAAACCGCGACTTTGTTCCGTCGATCATCTGCTCTTCCTGCGAAGAAAGATATATTTTCGCCTGCGAAAACAATGCCAGGGCCCCAACATGATCGCCATCCGTGTGGGTTAGAAATACGGCATTGACTTGTGAAGCGGCTATTCCCAGCTTTGCCAGTTCAGCGGCTATCCCCTGTGTGCTGTTGCCGGCGTCGATGGAGATATAGGTGCTGTCGTCGCGGATGAGGTACATATTGACAAAAGCATCTTTCAGTGCAAAAATCCCCGGGGCGACCTCACCAGTCTCAAGTGGCGACATCTTCTTCACTTCTGTTTTGGCTTTCCACATATAGCCTCCGAAAAACAAGGCTGGAAGTAATAAGGCAATGGCTGTGCCAACCAAGGCACGCTTGACTCTTTTCTGCATTTGCTTAGGTTTTTGATTGTTGATTTGTTGACATATTCACCTCATCAACGGTATAATAACGCACCATCGGCCGGTTTTTCGACCTACGGTCGACAATACTGAAACCAGCCCTTTCAAATGACTTAAATAAGCCTATCCAGGCAAATGAATCGGGTAAAGGTTCCTTTGTGGGTATGGTTGGATAGGCTTCCAATACGGAGATATGCGTTGCTTTAGCAAAGCTGATGACGGCTCTCAGCAAGGCCACCGAGACTCCGGCACGCCTGAATTGTTTGTCGATGAAAAAACATGGAATCGACCAGACCACCTGATTGTCAATGCGTTTGTGCACACGCGATTTCTCCAGTTTCATGAAGTCCCCGCGCGGCGCAAGGGCACACCATGCAATGGCTCGTCCCTCATACAATCCCAGGAAGCCGGTGGGCTTGCCTGCATCCACAAGGGCTTTCATGGCCAGCTTGTTGCCATCATCAAATTTGCCTTCCGTAAATTCAGCCTTTGAACGCCGATAGTACATGCACCAGCAGTTTCCGCAAGCACCTCGTTCGCCAAAAAGGCCTTCAAACTTAAGCCAGTTGGCGCTGCTGAGCGGTTCAAATGTGAGGCTTTCGATAAACGCACTGTCGGCTATATTGACTTCCATCGTGTCTTGCTTAGGCTACCCGTTATGGCAAAGGTAAGCTTTCGTTTTCATCCGGTGTTCAGTTGAAAAAACCACTGCCCACTTCTGTCAGCACCAGTAGCCGTGCTTAATGCCTGATCACAATTTTCCTGTTCGACCAGCCATTTTCACTCATTATTTCGAGGATATATACCCCATCTGGGAGGTCACCTACACTCAGATTGAACGCTTGATTTTCCATTCTCATTGATTTTACCAGGGCACCTGTAGTGTTGTACATCTTAAGTAAATTAATGGGATTGGAATTCCTTTTCAGGCTTATCGTAATCCAATCGCTTGCAGGAACAGGACTTACACTTAGCTGATCCTGTTCAATGCTACCAGTACTCTGGGTGTCGTTGAAGCGGAGAATAACGCCATTTTCACCAACAGCAAAGCCCAGGTTGGGGTTCAGAAATGAGACTCCACGAATATCATCAACCGGTGTTTCTTCAGCAAGCCATGTTTCTCCCTGATCAACGGTTTTAATCAGGGAGCCTGCACCTGAAGTGCCTACTGTCAGGGCGTAGCCGATGTTTGCATCAGCAAAGTCAATCTTAAAGATCATGGTGGGTACCGATTCAATCTGTGTCCACCCAAGACCGCCATCGGTGGTTTTGTACATGGTGTAAGCCGGGTTTGGCGGACCACCGCCTACAAAACCAATGTTCTCATCAACAAAATAAATTCCTGAGTTCCACGACGATCCGGGCACAGCGTTCAAAGACCAGCTTGCACCGCCATCAGTGGTTTTCAGCACGCCGCCATTTGTCACTGACGCAAAACCGGTATTCTCATCAACAAAATAAAAGTAGCTGATCCAGTCGTTGCCTGAATAAACCGTATCCCAGCTGGCACCGCCGTCAAGGGTCCGTCCAATCACGCTGCTGCCAAAAAGGTCGTCGGCCCAGGCATAAAAGCCCCGCTCTGCATCAAGAAACCACATGCCACCTGCTGTCTTTCCTGCAGCTGTGTTCACTGTGGTCCAGCTATTGCCTCCATCAATTGTTTTTACCATGCTGCAATAGTCGTTGTAAAAGCCACTGGCAGCATAACCAATCATCGGATCCACAAAGTGTATTGAGGCCAGGCCCTGGTTTATTCCGGTGTTCAGCGTCACCCAACTGTTACCTCCATTGATGGTTTTCAACACCTTCCCATGATCACCACTGGCATAACCCACATCGGCATTTACAAAATAAAGGTTGTACAGCGAACTGTCATAATTGGTCGTCAACTGCGACCATTCCTGGGCCGGCGCTGCACCCGCCAGGCAAAGAAAAGCAAGGGTAAACATGGTAAACATTGCTTTCATTTTGTATTGTCAGTGATTAAAGTGCTGACGCCGCACTGTTAAAGCCCTGATTGTTATTCAAATCCAATATTTTGATGTGATTCAAATCTAAAATGAAAGAACGGAATTGTATGGTTCGCAAGGTTGAACGACCTCTGTTTCCCCTTCTCCTACCAGCCAAGCCTTGCAAAGTTAACTAGTTTAAGAATCCCAACACACAATTGCTGAAGAGGTTAAATATTTATTTTTCGGAAATCAGGCTGAATGGCTTTGCAAGGGTATTAAGCTGCGATATAACAGCTTAACACAGCACAATGGTAATTCATTGATAATCCGCCAGCACTTACAGCGGCATTTGTATGCTTTTCTGTCTGATGGCCGCTGAAAACGTTGTATCCGCGATTACGCCATCATTTTGAATCAGTCCCTGAGCAAGGCTTCCATCAGGTCGTCCATGGTGAAGACGCCCTTTTTACCCACAAGGAATTCAGCTGCCATCACGGCGCCAAGCGCCAGCCCCTGTCGCCCTTTGGCTTCATGCCTGATACTGATAATATCTTCCGCTGAGTCGGCTACAACTTCATGAATGCCATGCACTTCACCTTCACGAATGACCGACACAGGTACCTGGTCATCGCCCTGCTTGCCTTCAAAATCCCATCCGCTGTAGCGTTCAATACCGGCAATAAGCTGGTTAAGCAATTGAACTGCTGTTCCGCTGGGGGCATCGAGTTTGTGGATGTGATGTGACTCGGTGAGTGATACCCGGTAGTTGGTCCTGTTCAGCAGTCCGGCCAGCTGTTTGTTTAGCAGAAACATGATGTTCATGCCCAGGCTGAAGTTCGGGGCATAAAATAGCGTCTTCTTGGCTGCATTGCATTCACTGATCACTGTTTCCAGGTCCTTGTTCCATCCTGTTGTACCTTCAACAAGGGGAAGGCTGGCTGCAAAACAGCGCCTGATGTTGCTGACAGCTGTCTGGGGCAGACTGAAATCGATGGCTACATCCGCATTGTTGAGCAAAGAAGCCTTTTGAGCCCAATCCGCTTCATTATCGATAACACAGGCAATGGTGTGCCCACGTTTAATGGCCATTTTCTCCACTTCTTTTCCCATCCGGCCATAGCCGATAAGGGCAATACGGCTTGTATTCATACGCGTAAATTAAAATCTGACATTGATTTGCAGGCCTGCAGCCGCAGGAGCCGGACCGAACGCACTTCGCTGCATGGGCAAATTCAGCACAGGTTCGAGGTGCACACTGAGGTTTTCGCCGACATCATAGTCGAACAGATGGGCATCCACAGTGGCATCAATCACATTGAGGGCATACCACAAGCCCATCACAATCCAGCTGAGTTCCATATTGCGCCGGTAGTAGTCGCGGATCACAATCAGGTCTTCGGCAGGATATTTACCCACGAGGTCGTTATCGATGGGATAATCATCCCCATTTGAAACATAAATGTATGCCTCCTTTGCCTTAAGGTAGTTGTTGCGGTTTGTGATGCCCACATAACCGATCACACCGATGCCGGCATAGATTACGGGTACTTTCCAGTATTTGTGGTTGTAGACCTGACCCAGACCGGGAAGCATCATCGAATAGAGGGTGGCCCTGTGTGGTGAATGCGGCTTTTTCTCTGCCGTAGCAAGGGTTTCCTTTTCCTGTGCATTGACTGTCCCCTGGGGGAGCATAAACACAAGCAAAAGCAAACACATCAGGCAGAAGCGCATGGCCAAATTGATTTATTTTTCAATCAGTTCCATGAGTCGGTCAAAGTCCTGATCGTTATCGAAGTTAAGTATTAACGCACCTTTTCCCTTGCTATTGCGTCTGATATCGACCCTGGCGTCAAGGAGCTGAATCAGTCGCTTTTTAGCCTCTTTAAACCGCTCAGGAACAACCTGTTTGCCAGCATCACTTTTTGCCGGGGCAGGATTGTTGATCTGACGAACGAGGGCTTCCACCTGGCGTACATTCAGTTCTTCTTCGATGATGCGCTGCAGAATGATCAGCTGGCGTGCATCCTCTTCGAGGTTAATCAGGGCACGGGCATGGCCCATGGTGATATGTCCGTCGCGCAAGGCAATCTGCACTTCGGGCGGCAGCTTAAGCAGGCGCAGGTAGTTGGTGATGGTGGTGCGGTTTTTGCCCACCTGTTCGCTCAGCTTTTCCTGTGTGAGCGCGCATTCGTCGAGCAGCCGCTGATACGAGATGGCAATCTCGATGGCGTTCAGGCTTTCGCGGTGAATATTTTCGATCAGGGCCATTTCGAGCATCTGCTCATCGTTGGCTACCCTGATAAATGCCGGGATTACTTCGAGGCCGGCCATGATGGACGCACGCAGCCTGCGTTCGCCCGAGATGAGCTGGTATTTATCGAATCCAAGCTTGCGTACGGTTACGGGCTGGATGATTCCCTGTGTCTTTATGGAAGCTGCCAGTTCGCGCAGGGCCATATCATCGAAACCGGTCCGCGGCTGAAAGGGATTGGCTTCTATCTTGCTGATTTCGAGTTCAGCAATGGCTCCGGCAACATAATTTCCCGAGATATCAATGGATGTAATATCGGTGTCAGGGCTTTGCAGTATGGCTTCGAGGCCGCGCCCAAGTCCGCGTTTCTTTTGTTTGGGGTTATTCGTCATTGTCAGTCTCCATTTGTTTATCGTCGTTGGCAATTGCTGTCAGTCCGTTTTTTTGCAGCAGTTCCCTGGCCAGGTTAAGGTAATTGACGGCACCCACGCTGGTGGCATCATGCATGATGATGGTTTCGCCGTAGCTTGGCGCTTCGCTGAGCCTGGTGTTGCGGTTGATGATGGTATCGAAAACCATTTGCTGGAAATGGGTCTTTACTTCTTCAACAACCTGCTTTGACAAGCGCAGGCGCGCATCAAACATGGTCAGCAAAATACCCTCAATATCGAGTTCGGGGTTGAGCCTCGACTGGACAATCTTGATGGTATTCAACAGTTTCCCGAGGCCTTCGAGGGCAAAATATTCGCATTGCACAGGGATGATCACCGAGTTGGCTGCAGTGAGGGCATTCACAGTGATCAGGCCCAGGGAAGGCGAGCAGTCGATGATGATGAAATCATAGAGGTCACGGACCTTATCAACGGCTTTCCGCATCATTTTTTCGCGTCCGGGAAGGTTGATCATTTCGATCTCGGCGCCCACAAGGTCGATGTGAGCCGGCAGCAGGTGCAGAAAAGGTGTTTGTGTCTCCAGGATGATGTTTCTTGGATCAAGGTCATCGATGACACATTCGTAAATGCTTGTTTTTACGTTCTTTGGGTCAAAACCCACGCCCGAAGTTGCATTGGCCTGCGGATCGGCATCGAGCAGCAATGTTTTAAACTCCAAAACGGCAAGGCTGGCAGCCAGGTTTATCGCAGTGGTGGTTTTACCAACGCCGCCTTTTTGGTTTGCAACGGCAATAACTTTACCCATAATTTATGATAATCAATCCAGTAACAACAAAAGCAACACTTCTAAGCCAAACAAAAATACATTTTTTCGGTGCCCGTTCACAGGCTCACTCCCCGAAGTTTTCAACACCGCCTTCCTAAGTGGCCGAAGAAAACAAAAGCTACCGTTTGGTAGCTTTGCAACATCTTAACGGGCAACCAATTGTTGATATCAGAGCTTATCGAGGTCCTCAAAACTAAATCCGATATTGTCTTTTGGTTCATTTTCCACCCCATAATCATCAGGCAGTTTTCCGGTTTCAATGAAGTCGATCGACTCATTGAGTCCTTTGATGAATTTTTCGAAATCCTCGCGATACAGAAAGAGCTTGTGTTTCTCGTAAAAGAACTTGCCCTGTTCACTGTCGAACCGCCTTTTGCTTTCGGTGATGGTCAGATACTGTTCTTCGCCACGGGTAGACTTCACATCGAAAAAATATGTCCTTTTTCCCGCCCTTACCGACCTCGAAAACAATTCCTCTCTCCTGGCCTGCTTGTCCTGTTCTTCCATGGTGATCTGTTTGTTGATTTTGCCAAATGATAACACAGCAAAAATAAAAAACTTTCCTAAATTCGGTCGTTTATTTTATGCGCTTTTTTTTCCTCCGTGAGATTCATTCAGTGGGTTTGGCTACGCCAGTCTGAAGTAGTGTGTTCTATGCGAATGGGTTTTGAAAATTGCATTAACAACATCACAATCCCCAAGGCACAAAAATCTGTGTGTCAGGCCCGCTTCTGACAGGAACGAAACACGCATCATAAAGGCACTTTTTATTCAATTTAGATTAATTCTATTTTCAAAAATTTATGCCTAATTTTGCAAATTGAATGAACAAACGGGCAGGAAATAGTATTTATTTGATAATTAACCCACTGTAAAGAAATATATTATGGCAACATTCGAACTTATCATGCCAAAACTTGGTGAAAGTGTTATCGAAGCCACCATTACGCGCTGGCTGAAGGCCGAGGGCGAACAGGTGAATGAAGACGATGCCATCGTCGAGATAGCCACCGATAAGGTTGATTCCGAAATTCCTTCACCTGTTGAGGGAAAGATTGTAAAACGCTTATATAATGAAGGCGATGTGGTAGCTGTTGGCAAGGTGATTGCCTTCATCGAAATGGAAGGCGAAGAGGAAGAAGCACCCGCAGCGGCACCGGCTATCGCCAGTGTTGAGCCGGTTGTTGCCACAGCAGTCGTTGAAACTGTTGAGACAGTTGTAGAAAACGAAGCAGGCTCCGACCGCTTCTACTCCCCACTGGTAAAAAACATTGCCCGCAAGGAAAACATCCCGTTCAAGGAGCTCGACAAGCTCACTGGTAGTGGCAAAGAAGGGCGTCTGACAAAAGACGATGTGCTGGCTTACCTGGCCAATCGCGGATCAGCACCCATGGTTGCTGCGCAAGCCGTTGCCCCCGCTGCCGTTGCACCGGTTTCGAAATTTGCCGCTCCCAGGACAGAAGTTCCTGCCCTTGTCAGCGCTGCCGGTGATACCATTGTCGAAATGGACCGCATGCGCAGGCTCATTGCCGACCATATGGTGATGTCGAAACAGGTTTCTCCCCATGTGACCTCTTTCATCGATGTGGATGTTACCAACATCGTCAACTGGCGCAACAAGGTGAAAGACAGCTTCCAAAAGCGTGAAAACCAAAAAATCACCTACACCCCGATCTTCTTCGAAGCCGCAGCAAAAGCCCTGCGCGAATATCCGCAGGTGAACGCCTCAGTCGATGGTTACCATATGATCCTTCGGAAAAACATCCATATCGGTATGGCAACAGCCCTGCCCAACGGCAACCTGATTGTTCCCGTGATCAAAAATGTTGACGAGAAAAACCTGCTCGGAATCACCAAGAACGTGAACGACCTTGCCGCAAGAGCCAGGGCCAATAAATTGCAACCCGATGAAATTCAGGGAGGCACCTTTACTATAACCAATTTTGGGTCGTTCGACAGCCTTACCGGAACACCCATCATCAACCAGCCCCAGGTGGCTATTCTGGCTGTTGGTGCCATCCGCAAACAGCCGGCAGTGATTGAAACCGAATATGGCGATGTGATTGCCATCAGGCACATCATGATCCTGTCGCTGGCCTATGACCACCGCATTGTTGACGGCGCACTCGGTGGCATGTACCTCAAACGCCTCAAAGAACTGCTCGAGGGTTTCGATCCTCAGCGTGAGATTTAAACAAATACACACCTGATCAGGGTTGGAATGACCAGTTCCAACCCTTTTATTTTGCTTTATGGAACTTAACCTGAAACGCCCCATCGCCTTTTTCGACCTCGAAACCACAGGCCTCAACATTTCAAACGACAGGGTCATCGAAATCAGCATACTGAAGGTGCACCCCAATGGCAACAAGGAACAAAAAACGCTGCGGATCAATCCGGGCATACCTGTACCGCCCGAATCAACAAAAATTCATGGCATCACCGACGAAGACCTCAAAGACAAGCCGTTTTTCAAGGATGTGGCTAAAGAACTGGGCCGCTTTCTGGCGGGCTGTGACCTGTCGGGCTACAATGCCATCAAGTTTGATATTCCTGTACTCATGGAAGAGTTCCTGCGCTGCGACACCGACTTCGACCTGAATAACCGCCATGTGGTTGATGTGCAAAACATTTTCATGAAGATGGAACCGCGCACACTCAAAGGCGCTTACCGCTTTTTCTGCCAGAAAGAACTCGAAGATGCCCATTCAGCGGAAGCCGACACCACAGCCACCTACGAAATCCTCAAAGCCCAGCTCGACAGGTATCAGGGTGTTGACTACGAGGGCCGTGAAGGCATTGTTGAACACCCCGTGGTGAACGACATCAAGGCGCTGCACGATTTTTCGATGCAACAGCAGTTTGCCGACCTTGCCGGACAAATTATCTACAATGCCGATCAGGCCGAGGTGTTTAACTTTGGCAAACACAAAGGAAGGACGGTTGAAGATGTATTTTCGAAAGATCCTTCCTATTACGACTGGATGATGAAAGGTGACTTCCCCTTGTTTACAAAAAAACTCATCACCACCATCAAATTGCGAATGTCGGGGATGGGTTCAGTGACGTTGACAAACAGTAAAAACAAATAAGCCATGAAAATCATTTGCATTGGACGCAACTACGTCGATCATGCCAAAGAGCTGAACAACCCCGTTCCCGAAAAGCCTGTGTTCTTCATGAAGCCAAGCACCGCACTGCTCTTGCCGCACAACCCGTTTTATTATCCCGATTTCTCCACCGACATCCACTACGAAACGGAGTTGGTGCTGAAAATCAATAAAAATGGCAAATGCATCGACAAGGAATTTGCGCCCGACTATTACCAGGAGATTGGTGTTGGCATCGACTTCACCGCACGCGACCTGCAGAACGAATGCAAAAAGAAAGGCCTTCCCTGGGAAATTGCCAAAGCCTTTGATTCCTCCGCTCCCGTGGGGCATTTCCTCGACAAAGCGACTTTCGCTGACCTGAATAACATTGCCTTTGGCCTGAAAATCAATGGCGAAACAAGGCAGGAAGGCAATAGCCGCGACATGATTTTCTCTTTCGACACCATCATTGCCTATGTTTCGCAGTTTGTGACCCTGCGTCAGGGCGACCTCATTTTCACCGGGACGCCAGCAGGTGTAGGTCCAACAGCCATCGACGATCACTTTGAGGTGTTTATCGGCGACGCAAAACTGCTTTCGTTCTATGTCAAGTAAGGCCCTAAATTAAAGCACCATCAACCGGCCTTTTCTCCATTGCTTTTTATGTAATTTTGTGGGCGCTCAGGCTGAGGCCAGTCACCGCAGGCAATCCACATAATCCGTTGTGCTGAAGCCAACCGGTGAGCCGGTTTCGAGGGCAGGCCGCGTGATAACAGCTTTTCGCCTCAGTATGTTTGCAACAAACGACGCATGAATATTCAGTGAAAACCCATAAATTGAAACGAAATGAAGAATACAATTTTGTCAGCTGTCCTGTTCTTTGCAGTGATGGCCGCAAGCGCACAACACAACAACGTTCCCAAACCCTTGCTTATGCAAAACGACCTTGACAAACTCGTTGCCGGGCTGAAACAGGCAGCAACACCCGATCAGCATGCACGGATTGAGCAGGGGGTGGCACAGGCGGCTTCATTCTGGCAGGAGGCCGATGGCAGCGCAGCCGATTTCATCGATATGTGCCGGACCTATTCGGTGAAAAACGCAAACGAGCGCCGCAATGTCTTCAACCGCATGCAGCATAATATCGAGTTGCTCTATGGCAGTTTCAACAGCATCAATGTCGGGCTCAAGCTGCCACTCCACGTCGACGAAGGCGAGATTCTGCCTATCGACCGCATCTATGGTGGCTACAGCGCCGGAGCCCATTTCAGCGATGATATGTTTGCCAACAAACTGGCTTTCATCACCATATTGAACTTTCCATTTTACAGCCTGGCTGAGAAAACCAGTCTTGGCGCCAGCTGGACCCGCGAAGAATGGGCCTATGCCCGCATGGGCGATGTGTTCAAATCGCGTATTCCGGCTCAACTGCTGCAGGATTACGAGCAACAGCTGACCAATGCCGATGCCTATATTTCCGATTACAACATTTATGTGGGCAAGCTGACCGACAAAAACGGCAAAACCTATTTCCCTGCCGACATGAAGCTGATCACTCACTGGGGCCTGCGCGACGAGATCAAATCGGATTATGCCATGAAAAATGGTTTCGTGAAGCAAACCATGATTTACCAGGCCATGCTGCGCATCATCAGCCAGGAAATTCCCGAACAGGTGATTAACAGCGATGCCTACCTGTGGAACCCGACACTCAACACTTTGATGAAAGACGGTCAGGCCGTCAGCTTTAAGCCGGAACCCGACACCAGGTATGCCCATATGTTAAGCCTGTTCAGGGCTACCCGGAAAATCGACGCCTACTCCCCTCATTTTCCGGATTATATCCAGCGGAAGTTCGACGAAGAGATGGAAATTCCTGTTGCTGATGTGGAAAAGATTTTCATCGACCTGATGAAAAGCCCTGAATTAAAGGAAATTGGCAAGGTCATCGAAAAACGCCTGGGCCGCAAGCTGCACCCCTGGGACATCTGGTACGATGGTTTCAAGACCCGTTCATCGCTCGACATCACTGCCATTGATAAGCTACTGAACGAAAAATATCCGAACAAGGCGGCCGTCGAAGCCGATTTGCCCAATATCCTCGTGAAACTTGGTTTCAATGCCGATTCTGCCCGCTCCATCGCATCGAAAATTATTGTTGACCCGTCGCGCGGTGCCGGACATGCCTGGGGAGCCCAGATGAAGTCGGACAAATCACGCCTGCGTACCCGCATCAGCGCCAATGGCATGGACTACAAAGGATACAACATTGCCGTGCATGAGTTTGGGCACAATGTGGAACAAACCATCAGCCTGCACGATGTGGACTATTATATGCTCAATGGCGTTCCGAACACATCCTTCACCGAAGCCCTCGCCTTTGTGTTTCAGGCACGCGACCTCGCCTTGCTTGGCATGGACAAGTCAGACGAGACGGCGAAAAACCTGGCTGCACTGGATAACCTCTGGTCGAACTACGAAATCATGGGCGTGTCGCTTGTCGACATCAATGTGTGGCGCTGGATGTATGCCCACCCCGATGCCACACCTGCACAGCTGAAGGCCGCTGTGATCAAAATCGCCACCGAAACATGGAACGCCTACTTCGCGCCCGTTTTTGGCATCAAAGACTCGCCCATCCTGGCCATCTACTCGCATATGGTTGACTATCCGCTCTATCTGCCGGCCTATCCGATCGGACAACTGATTGAGTTTCAGTTTGGCAACCACATCAAGGACAAGCAGTTTGCTGATGAAATTTACCGCGCTTTCACCCAGGGACGCATCATTCCACAGCTGTGGATGAAAGGCGCCGTGGGCACCGAAATATCGGCTCAGCCGGCCATTGAAGCCGCCAGGACCGCCTTGAAATCGGTGAAATAACCCGGTTGGCTGCCCTGAGTGCTTCGGTCAGGCTGCTCAACTGGAGCAGTGGAAAAGACGCCGCCTACAGCCTTTGGCTCCTGCGCCGCGAAGGCCGTCCGGTGAATGCGCTGCTGACAACGGTGAGCAGCCCCGATGGCCGCATCAGCATGCACGGGGTGCGCATGGCACTGCTCGAACGGCAGGCCGCTGCTATCGGCTTGCCGCTGCACACGGTCAGCCTGCCCGAAAACTGCGGGATGCAGCACTACAACGAACTGATGCAGGCTGCCCTGGATCAGTATAAAGGACACCAGCACCGGATCGCTGTCTTCGGTGATATTTACCTCGAAGACCTGCGCCGCTACCGGGAGGAACAACTCGCGAAAGCCGGATTTACTGCCGAATTTCCACTCTGGAAAATGGATACGTCGCTGCTGGCCCGGGAGGTGATCGGAGCAGGTTTCAGGGCCGTTGTGGTCTGTGTGAATGCACGGCTGCTCGATAAATCATTTGCCGGGAGACAGTACGACACGGGATTTCTGAATGACCTGCCACCTGGTATCGATCCCTGCGGCGAAAACGGGGAGTTTCACACCTTTGTCTATGATGGCCCAATATTCAGCCACCCGCTGCGGGTAAGAAACGGGAAAACGGTCTATCACAGCTATCCGCGCGAAAAAGAGCAACAATACGACAATGGCTTTTACTTTACGGATGTACTGCCCTATTGACCAATAACTTACCTGAAAACAATGTCGGTGATCACCGTGGTTCCGACGATGTCATTCAGGTTTTTAAGCACGAGGGATCTGGCATAGCTGAGTTCATTGCGCAAGGCGTCAGAATCGAGCTTCACGAACAGGGTTTTCCGCTGGATATGCAGGTCCATGGTGTGTTTGGCAATCATTGGCCCGACAACCGACTCCCAGCCGTTGATGAGTTTCATTTCATCGATGCGGTGCTCGAGGTTGTAATACCTCAGAAAGGCTTTGATGGCCCCTTCGAGGGGTTGTTCGTTGTGGGTCGACATGGTCACACAAAGGTAGGGTAATTTCACTGAAAGCCGTTCCCGGCAACGGAGGAGATTTCAACAATACGGCAGGCCCCTTATGCCTCCGCCACCCGCCCGGCTTCAACTTCAAAAATCCGGTGGTCGATGTCGGCTGACTTAAACAGCCGTTCGATGCGCTGACGCTGGGTGTCGGTGATAAACACCTGCCCGAAGCTGTTGTTGCTCACCAGCCTGATCAGTTGCTCCACCCTGTTGTCGTCGAGCTTATCGAAAATATCATCGAAAAGCAGTACCGGCTTGGCCTGCATGATGTTGCGCGTGTAATCGAACTGTGCCAGCTTGATGGCGATTACGAAGGACTTTTGCTGTCCCTGCGAACCAAATTTCTTGAGTGGAAAGCCGGCAATGCGCAAATCAAGGTCGTCCTTGTGAATGCCGACGGTGGTGAATCGTGCCAGCCTGTCGCGTTCAACGGCAGCTTCGAGCAACTGCCCGAGTCCGGCCTGGTGCAACCCTGATTCATACACGATATCGACTTCCTCTTTTCCTCCCGATACAAAGGCGTAATAATGCGTAAACAGCGGAACAAAATTGTCAAGGAAAGCAGCCCTGCGGTCGTAAATCACCGCTGCCGCCTGCTCCAGCTGCTGGTCGTACATCCGGAGCAACTCCCTGTCGAACTGGTGGCGTTCGGCAAACTGCCTGAGCAGGGTGTTCCGCTGCAACAAGGCCTTGTTGTAACTGATCAGCTCATTCAGGTATACCGGATCGAACTGGGCAATAACCCCGTCGATAAATTTGCGCCTCACCTCGCTGCCTTCGTTGATCAGGTCGCGGTCGTAAGGCGAAATCATCACCAGCGGAATCTTCCCGATGTGGTCGGCCAAACGCTCATACTCCTTCTTGTTCAGCCTAAACTGTTTCTTCTGGTTTCTGCGCTGGATGCAGCTTACCTGATCCGCTTCGTTGCCATTGGACCGGTAATAGCCGTGGATGCTGAAAAAAGCTTCGTCGTGGCGGATATTTTGCTGGTCAACCGCATTGAAATAGCTCTTGCAGAAAGAAAGGTAATAGATGGCATCGAGGATGTTGGTTTTGCCCGCGCCGTTGTTGCCGATAAAACAATTGATCTTATCCGAAAACTGCATCTCAGCTTCGGTGTAGTTCTTGAAATTGTTCAGGCTTAAACGTTGCAGATACATGGGCTCATTGCTTTTTGTCGCGTGGCAAATGTACAACGCATTGGCCGACTGATGAAATTTTGTTGTGCAAAAAGCAGCTGCGCAGCCATCGCTGCTTATTATCCAAGAATATCCCCTTCAAACAACTCTTCCACGGCCTATTTCCGGCCGAAGCTGTTCAGGTTTGTGGTGATGGTGAGGTAGTTTGGTGAACCGATGATATGGTAAGCGGCACGCGCATAGCTGATGTTGAATTTGCTGATCCGGATGCCTAACCCCCAGCTGAAGCCTACCATTCCGGCGCGGTCGGTAAGTTTCATCTCCTGCCTGCGGCGGTAGTTGTAGCTGGCGCGCAGGCTGAGGTTTTTGCCGATGTAAAACTCGCCGCCGACAAGCATATGGCGCATCAGCTGATCGCCGAATTTCTCGAAACCTGCTTTGGTATTTTTATCTCCGCTGATGGGGTCGGTATTGCTGTTGTTGTAGCTCGATTCATAGGTTAAATCCCAGCGCTGCAGCTGATCGTAGATCACCATCACCCTGAAAGGCACGTGGTCGAGGCGTTTCGAAACACCAAACTGCATCGAGAAAGGCATTGCTGAGGCTTCTCCGGGCAGAAAGGATTTCATTTCGCGGCCAATATTGCGGGCGGTTAACGACATCAGCCAGCCTGAGCGGGTGCGGTAGGTTCCGGCCACATCAACGGCCAAGCCGAATGAATTGTACGATTCGTAGGCCGAACCAATGAATTTCGCGTTGGCGCCTATCGAGAAGCTTGAGTCGAGCTGGCGGCCCCAGCCCAACACAAACACATAGTCGGCAGCCGAAAACTGTCCGTCGCGGTTACCGCCTTCGTCGGCATAATCGAAGCTGCCATAGTTATAATACTGCAAGCCGGCTGCAAAACTGCCTATCTTGTTGAAATCGTGGGCATACTGCACCGAGCCAAAGTTGATGTCGGCATAATAATCCACATAGGAGAGGTTGAGTTGATTGCTCATCGAGGCGTTGATGAGGGCCGGATTGAACAGGGCAAGGTTGATGTCGCCATCGTCAATGGGTGCTGCCAGTCCGCCAAGGGCCGCTACCCTTGCCGTTACCGGTGCATTGACAAAGTCGTACACGCCGCGACCGCCAATCTGTGCGCTGAGCTGAAGCTGTGGCATCAGCAGGGCGAAAATTGCAACAAGCAAACGGGAATATCTCATTAAGTGTAGGTTGTGCTTCATGGAAAGGCTAACGCTGTTTTCTCCGGATTATTATACCATCAGCCTATTTGAGCTGAGTGATTTTACCTTCGCCGCTGATCGTGGTTTTGATTCCTGGAGCACCCAGGTATTCCAGCAGGGTTCCCCCGGCCACCTCGGCCTGCAGCGTTTTCTGCACCTGCAGCTGGGTGATTCCGGGACCTTTCAGGATGCATTCGGCCGTGGATACGGGAAATCCGATGGCCCTCACCTGTCCCTTGCCCTGCTGGCTGAGGCGCAGTGTGCGCGAGAAACCATTCAGCATCAGGTTGGCCGGACCAGACATATTGACGACCATGTCGATGGTGGAAATGTTGAGGCTGACGGCAAGGGCATCGCCCACATTCAGCTCGAATTTCTCAACATCGATGCGTTTGCCAGCCGTACGCACCTTGGCGGGAACCTTGATGTTCAGCGAAGTAAAATCGGGCATCCCCAGCTCGATGATGACATTGCCTGCATTTTCGATGCAGCGCGACGACTTCAGGGTGATTTTATCGCCGCTCCGGCTCACTTTGATGTATTGTTGCAGGTTTGGATGGGTGGTTATGGCCAGCAAGGGCTTGTCGGACTGCGACAGGATCACCTCGGCAGGCACATCAATCACCAGCTGTGTTGCTGGTTCGATGGCGCGTTCGACACGGGCAACAGGCCCTTTACCAATCACACAGCCACAGCTGTTCAGCATCAGCACCGAAGCCCCGAAAGCCACGGTGATTATAAACATACGGGAAAGTTTCATCATTGACTCAGGCATAGTATTCATTAAGGTTGTTACAGAATGCAGCACAAAAGTAGCACAATCGCTCCGATGCCAAAAGATTATTTAAGCATCATTTTCAGGGTCTGGCAATAACCATCAGCGTTGCTCAGGGTGATCAGGTAAAGCCCGGCAGGCCAATGGGCCACCGCAAAGGAGAATGACTGTCCGCTGACCGTGGTCCGGAGCACGGCCTGCCCTGTTGCCTGATAAACCACCAGTGAAAAAGCTTCGTTCGTGGGTAGTTTATTGATTAATTGACAATTAGCCTCAGCAGGATTTTGGGTAAGTTGCCAGCGGACAGGTTGGTGCTTTTCGCGAAGGCCGGTAAGCTGCTTCCATTCATCGTATAATTCCTGGAGTGCGGTGATGGGCTCAACGCCAAAAGGTGTTTCGGCCACATTCAGATCGAGGTAAAGGCTATCGGGATCGTCATCGGGATTGGCAAGCCTCAGAAAGGCAGAGAGCGACGAAACCCCTTCGCTCAGGCAGCGTGAGTCGGCGCCAGGCACATTGGCTCCCTGCAGCGCGGCCATGAGCTTGTCGGCCAGTGTACCTTCGGCATGCAGGAAACCGGCTTCGATGGAATCGATGATGTGTTGGCCAAGCAGGATATTGCCCTGAATGCTGTAGTTGACACCCGCAATATGTCCTTTCCAGTCCATGCAGGCCGCACCGGTGAAGGCCGCCGACCGGGGATGGCCATCGCTGTCGGTATCGACAATGCCGTATTGCCTTTTTGCAGGCTGTCCCTGCGCATCATTGGCCTCGAGCCAGGCAATGATTTCATCCGGACTGTCGCCCAGCAGCATGCGGTTATGTGCATTCAGCTGGTTGGCCGGAATCCAGTAGGATTGGGTGTGTATGGCCCCGCGGCCGGGAATGATATCGCTGATGATGATGGCCCCGCCGGCAATGTCGTTGTTGTCGATGCAGCTGGCACCGGCACTGCCGATCTGACCGTTGAGGGTGTCCACCGCCACAATGGAAAAGGTGTCCTGGGCGCTGAGCGGTATCAGGAAGGCGCATAAGATCACCGAAAGCAGGTATTTTTTCATGTCCCCTGGTTTTTTTTTTATGGAATAAAGGTAAACAATCCTGTAAAGCACAGCCCATGCCCCTGTTTTTTTGTTCAAGCCGTTTTCTGTGCCTGCACGCCGGATAAATAATTGGTGCTGGTGCAACAATGCAAACAATTTGCTAATTTTACTCCAAACAAACAAACCGGCAATGCCGCATGCAAAATAAATACAGACGCAAGGCGTGTACATAGTTGTTGGGGGTAATTTTAGAGTGACACAGTAACACTAAATAAAAATGGCAAACCTGATAAAAACTATTGCAATTAAAGACTTGACTCTTTGGGATGAAAATGCAAGATTCCCAGATAAGTTGTTTAATCAAGATGAATCAGAATTAATAGATTTTTTTCTTTCTAAAGCTGAATTCAAAATCAAGTCCCTAATTGAATCAATTGTTAAGGATTTTGATTTACCACAACTTGAAAAAATTGTTGTTTGGTATGATGGAGAACAGAATATTGTTTTGGAAGGGAACAGAAGACTTACAGCTTACAAATTACTGAATAATTCATTATTAGCAAAAGATAAAAAATTACAAGATTTTTTGGAAGCAGAAAAGCAGAAAGTAAATTTATCGGATAATTTTAGCCTTGAGTGTGTTCTTGTCGAAGACAGAGAAGATGCACTTCGTTACATTGATAGAAAACATTACAATGGCAACAATGAAGTTAATTGGAAAGATACTGAAAGAGCTCATTATAGCAAACGTAGAGGAAATGAAAATCCATTAGAGTTAATCAAAATTGGAATAACTAAAATTGTAAGAGAATTGGAATTGCCAGAAGAGATGAGAGAACAGATTTTAGGGCAAGGTTATGTTACAACTTTTTTTAGAACAATTACAACTAAACCTGCTCAAAGACTTTATGGTTATTATTTTGATGATGGCGAGTTTAAAGTTAAAGATGCTAATTTTAAAGAAAAACTTAAAGTCATCATATTTTCGGTTTTAAACAAACAAGATATTCAAGGGAATAGAATTGATTCAAGAACACTAAATAAAAAGGAAGATGTAGAAAAATTCTTGGAATCTGTAAAAGTTGAAGATACAAAAAAGGTAGAAGAAAAAATCAAGGAAAACACGACAGAAGATATATTTGGAGAAAAAACTGTAACAGTTGGTCCGAATCCTGCAAAGCAGAGGGTTCTCCCAAAATCGACTTCAAGAAAATACTTAATTCCAATGTCTTGCTCTTTGAGGATTTCAGAGGTCAAAATCAATAATATCTATAGAGAATTACGAGAAAATTTGCTTATTGATGAAACAAATAATGCCGTACCCAATGCAGTTGGTGTGCTTTTTAGAGTGTTTTTAGAGATATGCCTTGACCACTATGCAAAAATGAATCAGAAAATTTTCAAAAAAGATGATACTCTCAGTCAAAAAATCCCTTGGGTTGTTAAATCCTTAGAGGAAAAAGGATATGACAAAAAGATATTTAACAATATTAATAAAGTTGGTTCAGCAAAAAAGGAAAACTCGTATCTTTCAATTGACAATTTTCATGAGTATGTTCATTCAACAACTACTCAACCATCAACAAATGAGTTAAAATTGAAATGGGATAATTTACAATCATTTTTTGAAACAATGTGGTTTGATTTAAATAAGAAATGAAACACTATTCCCCTTTAAGATACCCAGGTGGCAAAAACAAGCTTTCAGCCTTCATTGCAAAGATTTGTATTGATAACAACATTAATGGACACTACGTTGAACCATACTCCGGTGGAGCCTCAGTTGCGCTATTTTTGTTGTTGGAAGGCTTTGTTTCTAAAATTACGATTAATGATAAAGACCGATCTATATATGCATTTTGGCATTCAGTCTTAAATAACACCAATAAATTTTGTGAACGAATACGTGATACAGAGATAACAATAGAAGAATGGAGAAAGCAAAAAGTTATTCAAACAGTTAAAGAAAAAGCAAATTTATTTGATCTTGGATTCTCCACATTTTTTTTAAATCGCACAAATAGATCTGGCATCATTAATGGTGGCCCAATAGGTGGAATTGAGCAAAATGGTAATTACACAATAAATTGTCGATTTAATAAGGTTGAATTAATTGATAGAATAAGAATAATTGCTTCAAGGAAAAAAGACATTAGATTGTACAAAAGAGATGCAATAAAATTGATTCAGCAAATCCAATATGAATCAAATAATAGTAATGTAATATTCTATTTTGATCCTCCCTACTATCTTAAAGCAAGTTCACTATATTTAAATCACTACGAATCAGATGATCACAAAGCAGTTAGTGATAATATAAAAAATATAAAAAATATAAAATGGATAGTATCATACGACAATGTTCCAGAGATAATAAATCTATATTCTGAATGTCAAAAGACAGAATTTTCATTTAAACATACAGCTTACAAAGTTAGAATGGGACAAGAAGTTTTATTTTTTAGTAAAACTCTAAAGCAGCCCGATATTGACAATTATAATCCACTTAGATTTAAATTGGAAAAAGAAAAATCTACCAACAATATCGTGTATAAGTGATGGCGGGGCTTGTAGCGTATTCAGGCGTTCTATCTCGCATCAAGTTCAATTTATCTTGATAGGAAAGTACTTCGAAGCCCGCCACTACTCATACACGCGAACGTTGTGCACAAGCGTAGAAAGACAGTGCGGCAGTGAAAATTTTGCTACAAAAAAGTCAAAAACAAAAAACGATATAAAAAACAGCCCACGTACAAAACAGCATAACTTATCCCGATTCATCGGGATTCGCAAGCCCTAACACACTTGCCGAAGCTTCAGCTTGCAAAAGAGCTGTTTTCTTGCTGACGCACCCACAAATAATTTTAACTTTACAAAATGATATTTTAGGAATTATAATGGTAAACCAAAACCCGGAACAAATAGCACGAGATAATATTGACAGACAATTGATTACCTGCGGCTGGCTAATTCAAAACAAAAACAGAATTAATCTGAATGAAGGAATTGGTGTTGCTGTTCGGGAATATCTCACAGATGTTGGGCCTGCTGATTATGTATTGTTTGTAGATGGAAAACCTGTAGGAATTATTGAAGCAAAACGAGAAGAAGAAGGACACAAACTTACATTTCACGAAGACCAGGCAGAAGATTATGCCACCGCTAAACTAAAATATTTAAATAACGAGAAACTCCCTTTTGTGTATTTGAGTACCGGAGAGATAACAACAATTACAGATTTTAGAGACCCAAAACCTAGAGGTAGAAATATTTTCACTTTTCACCGACCTGAAACCTTAAGGAATTGGTTGAAAAAGACTAAATCTGTTCGGACTGCTCTGCAAGACCTTGACAATCTGCCAGAAGATGGTTTGCGTGATTGCCAGATAAACGCCATCACAAACCTTGAAAAATCATTCAGGCTGAATAAACCAAGAGCACTAATACAAATGGCGACCGGTTCGGGTAAAACTTTTACTGCCATAACTTCTGTTTACCGTTTACTAAAATTGAAAGATGATAACGGGAACAATGTCGTCCGAAGGATTTTATTTTTGGTTGACACTAAAAACCTTGGGGAACAAGCAGAACAGGAGTTTATGAGTTATCTGCCGAACGATGACAATCGCAAGTTTACTGAACTTTATGGTGTTCACCGCCTGAAATCAAAACATATTCCCGACGACAACCACGTATATATCAGCACCATTCAACGATTATATGCTGTGCTCAAAGGTCAAGACCTTGACGAAAGTGCCGAAGAAGAAAACCCAAACGAAAAGTGGCAACCCAAAGAAGTTCCACCAGTGGAATATAGTGAGAAATTGCCCATTGAATTTTTCGATTTCATTGTAATTGACGAATGCCACCGCAGCATTTACAATTTGTGGATGCAGGTACTTGATTATTTTGATGCATTTCAGATAGGTTTGACTGCTACACCAGATGCCAGAACAATAGCTTATTTTAAACAAAACATCGTTTCTGAATATTCGCACGAAATGGCGGTTGCCGATGGTGTAAATGTGGGTTATGATGTGTATTTGATTGAAACCAAAATCACGCAACAAGGTGCAACACTGTGGAAAGGTGAATATATTGAACATCGCGAACGTTTGAGCCGAAAAAAAAGACTGGAATTACAGGACGAAGATGAAAACTATTCTGCACAACAATTGGATAAAGACATTGTAAATCCAAATCAAATCCGCAAAGTTATTTCTACTTTTAAAGAACACTTGCCTGTGATGTTCTCTGACCGTTACGACAAAGACGGAGTTTTTGAAGTGCCTAAAACCCTGATTTTTGCCAAAACCGACAGCCATGCCGACGACATTATTCAAATCGTGCGGGAAGAATTTAACGAAGAAAACCGCTTTTGTAAAAAAGTTACTTACAAAGCCACCGAAGACCCAAAATCTGTTCTGGCTCAATTCCGCAACGATTATCACCCACGCATTGCTGTAACCGTCGATATGATTGCCACGGGTACCGATGTAAAACCTTTGGAATGTTTGCTCTTTATGCGGGATGTTAAAAGTCGGAACTACTTTGAGCAAATGAAAGGACGCGGCACTCGGGTCATTAATTTTGATGATTTGAAAAAAGTATCTCCTTCGGCAAAAATCACAAAGGACCATTTTGTGATTGTAGATGCAATTGGAGTAACTAAAAGTTTGAAAACTGACAGCCGTCCGCTTGAGAAAAAGCCTGGTGTGCCTTTAAAAGACTTGTTAGGTGCAGTTGCAGTTGGCGCAAGAGATGAAGATTTGTTTACTTCTTTGGCAAACCGCCTGACCCGATTAGACAAACAGATTACCGAAAAGGAGAAAAAAACATTTGAAGAAAAATCAGGCGGAGTTTCATTAACACAAGTGGTGAAAGACTTGTTGAATGCTTACAACCCTGATACGATTGAAGCCATTGAGCAAAAAGTAAAGGATGAAAAACGGGGCGATGCACCGGTTGATATTGAAGCAGCCATTTCCCTGAATTTGGAGCAACTTAGAAATCAGGCTGCAAAAGTATTTACAGGCGAACTGAACGAATACATAGAAAATGTGCGAAAGGCACACGAACAAAAAATTGATTTGCTCAACCCCGATGAGCTGGTGAAAGTAGGTTGGGATAAGGACAACAAAGACAAAGCAAACGAAACAGTTATTGCTTTTAAGGAATGGATTGAAAGCCATAAGGATGAAATTACTGCCTTGCAGATTTTTTACGGTCAACCTTACCAAAGGCGCGAACTAAACTTTGCAATGATTAAAGATTTGGTAGAGAAAATTGTGCAAGACAAACCCACCCTTGCCCCAATGAATGTGTGGCGGGCTTATGAACAACTGGAAAGCGTAAGCGGGCAACCCAAAAACGAAATGGTGGCATTGGTTTCTCTAATTCGTAGGGTGGCAGGCATTGACACCGCTTTAACACCGTACGACAAAACCGTTGATAAAAACTTTGCCGACTGGGTTTGGAAAAAGCAACAAGGTGCAGCAATTAAATTTACAAAAGAGCAAATGGACTGGTTATATATGCTGAAAGAGCAGATTGCCACTTCGGTGCATATTGAAACCGACGATTTGGACTACACCCCATTTGACGCAAAAGGTGGGCGGGGTAAAATGTGGCAACTCTTTGGCGATGAAATGGAAACGATTATTAACGAACTAAATGAAGCATTGGCAGCATAATGATTGAGGAAAAGGAATTACCGAAAGGTTGGATATACGTTTCACTTGGCGAATTATTTCTGATTGAAAGAGGTGGTTCGCCGCGACCAATTGATGAATATATTACTGAAGCTGAAAATGGATTAAACTGGATTAAAATAGGCGATACAAAGGGAATAACTAAATACATCTATCATACAAAAGAAAAAATTAGACCGGAAGGTTTGCATAAAACAAGAATGGTGTATCAGGATGATTTTATTCTTTCAAACTCAATGAGTTTTGGTCATCCGTACATAATGAAAACAGAAGGGTGCATTCATGACGGGTGGTTAGTTATTAGAACTCCCAAAAGTCTAATTGACACAAATTATTTGTATCACATTTTAAGTTCTTCATTTGTTTATCAGCAATTTTCAAATCTTGCTAAAGGTTCAACAGTAAAGAACTTGAATATTGAAGCAGTTCAACAAGTTAATATTTTTCTCCCTCCCCTTTCAGAGCAGAACCGCATTGTATCCAAAATAGAAGAATTGTTCAGCAGTTTGGATAAAGGTATCGAAAGCTTAATAACCGCACAAGAGCAACTTAAAGTCTATCGACAAGCGGTGTTGAAATGGGCGTTTGAGGGGAAACTAACCAACAAAAATGTTAAAGAAGGGGAATTGCCGAAAGGGTGGAAAAGATTAACACTTGGTAATATTGCTAACAGAAATTCTCAAAAAGCTTTGCCAAGCGAAATGCCAGAAGCGAAGTTTATCGGAATGGATTGTATCGAGCCAAATACACTGAGACCATTCAAGTTTTATGATTTCAAAGAGTTTAAAAGTGCTGGTAATGTGTTCAAGAAAAATCAAGTCTTATATGGCAGAATGCGACCATACTTGAATAAAGTTTACAAAGCAGAAATTGACGGAACTTGTTCTGGTGAGTTTATTATACTCGACTGCTTAAATGATTTTAATCCTGACTTACTAAAATACATTTTACACCACAGAGACTTTGTACGTTTTGCCAATCATAAAACTTCCGGTGACAGACCAAGAATTTCATTTGAAGAAATTGCAGATTATCCTGTGAATGTTTGCAAACCTGAAGAACAACAACTCATCGTCTCCGAAATCGAAAGTCGCCTATCTGTTTGCGACAAGATAGAAGAAAGCATCAGCACCAGCTTAATACAAGCAGAAGCCCTTCGCCAAAGCATTTTGAAAAAAGCATTTGAAGGCAAACTGGTAGAGCAAGACCCGAACGATGAACCTGCCAGTAAGTTGTTGGAACGAATAAAAGCAGAAAGGGAAAAGAATAAACCTGTGAAAAAAGTGAAAACTAAAAAAAAGAAAACAGCGAATGGCTAAAAAGAGGAAAATAAATATCATGGTTGCTTCGACCGTGTATCAAAACCGCGATTTGTTGCTGCAAATTTGCGGTATTTTGAATACGTATGGATACCACGTTATCAATTCTGAATACGGTACACTTCATCCGCCATTAGGAATGAATAACACCGAAGCTTGCATAGCAGCGGTGGCTGAATGTGATATTTTCTTTGGCATAATCAATCCGATGTACAGCACCGGCATTACTCATTCAGAATTTCAAAGAGCTATCGCCATTGACAAACCACGAAGATTTATTGCTCATAGCTTTGTGACTTTCTCACGAAAACTGCTTGCTCAGTATATGTATGCAGATGCTGCAAAAACGCAAAGGAACGACTTTGAAATTCAATCAACTTCCGTTATGGACAGTGTTAAAGTTATTGACATGTATAACGATGCTGTTCAAATAAATTTAGCTTATGAAGAACGGAAATATCATTGGGTACAAGAATTTTTCAGACCAGATGAAGCATTAAGGCACGTTGAAACTTTATTCCGTGACATTAAACGTGTAGAACGTGAATTAGCTAATTTAAATAATCCAGTACAATGAAAACAGAACAACTCATAAAAGACCTGCTAAAGCAGGACGAAAGCGGACAGCTTGAGTTTAAAGAAGTTGTTCGTAAGGATGCCATAGGCAAAACAATTTGTGGTTTTTTGAATAACAAAGGCGGTCAGTTATTAATTGGCATTACAGATAGTAAAGAAATTAAAGGTGTTAAGGATGCTGATAAAATTGCAAAAGAATTAGAGCAATTTCTGACAAAAGAACTGGTTCCTGAAGCACCCGTTATGGTTTCTATTGAAAACTATGATGAGAAACAATTGCTTTTAATCAAAGTATGGGAAGGTTCAAAACAACCTTACATTTTTAACGGCAGTATTTTTTATCGAAGAAATGATAAAACAGTTCAGGCTTCATCTAAAGAAATTTCTGAACTTATTCATAAAAGGCAACAAACCGAAATTCATTGGGAACGTAAGGCTGCATTGGGTGTTGAGTTAGGTGACTTGGATATGGAAGAAATTAACAAGACCATTGACGCAGCAAAATTTGACCTCAAACTTAATACTGAAAAACTTGAACCGCTGGAATTTTTATCTCATTACGGGCTGTATCAGAACGGTAATTTCACCAATGCAGCGGTTTTGTTATTTGCTAAAAACCCTGCACGGTATATTCCTCAGGCAAGAGTTAGGGTTGCCTTATTGAAAGGTGGAAAAACCAGCGATGAATTTACTGACGACCGTTTATTGGATGGGAATATTTTCAAAAATCGGATGGCTCTTCTCGACTTCTTTGATAAGCATCTTCAACTTAAGAGGAAATTTGACAATAAAGATTGGGGAAGAGATGATGATTATGAAATTCCTATGAAAGCATTACGTGAGGGCATTATGAATGCTCTTGTACATAGGGAATATTCTGTTCCTTCAAGTGCAATGGCTGTTATAATTTATCCCGATAAAATTGAAATAAGTAATTCAGGAAAATCTCCTTATAAACAAAGAGAATTAACAAAAAGCCATTTGTCAATGCCTTATAACCCGGACATTGCGCATATGGTATTTCTAAGGGGATTTATTGAAAAGATTGGCAGGGGAACAATTATGATTGCTGATGAATGTAAAAAAGCTGAGCTAAAAGCACCTGTTTGGGATATTGGTGAACAAACTGTTAAGCTTACTTTCTATAGTAAAACAAAACTTGGCGGAGCTGTTGACGGAGCTGTTGACGGAGCTAAAGAAAAAGATAATGACGGAGCTATTGACGGAGCTATTGACGGAGCTATTGACGGAATAACTAAAGGAGTTAAAGAAAAATTAAGCGCTCTACTTAAAGCAATAGCTGCGAATGAAGGAAAAAGAGCACCTGATTATATTAAAGTTATTGAAGTATCTGAAAGAACCATGGAAAGGTATCTTCAGCAGCTAAAAGAAGCCGATTTGATTGAGTTTAAAGGAGAAGCAGCTCAAACAGGTGGTTATTATTTAACAGCAAAATTGAAATCAAAACTAAAATGAGCAACGAAAGCAACAATACATCAAGCATAATAAGTAAAGTATGGAGCTTCTGCACAATCTTAAAAGATGATGGTGTAAGTTATGGAGACTATTTAGAACAACTTACTTATTTGCTGTTTTTGAAAATGGCAGACGAGTTTAGTAAACCTCCATATAACAGAAAACTACCAATCCCAACAGCATACAACTGGGAAAGCCTTGCAGCCAAAAGAGGTGCAGACTTGGAAAGTCATTACACAACTTTGCTTCGTGAATTATCGCAATCTAAAGGCGTGTTAGGACAAATCTTTACCAAGAGCCAAAACAAAATTCAAGACCCAGCCAAGCTTTACAAACTCATTGATATGATTGATAAAGAGCAATGGAGTACAATGGGTGCTGATGTGAAAGGAAAAATATACGAAGGGCTTTTAGAGAAAAACGCAGAAGACACAAAAAGCGGTGCAGGTCAATATTTTACACCAAGAGCATTAATTCGGGCAATGGTTGAATGTGTGCGACCTGAACCTATGAAAGTAATTGCTGACCCTGCCTGTGGAACAGGTGGTTTCTTTCTAGCGGCTTATGATTTTATTGCCAATCCTGCCAACTTTTCATTAGACCGTGAGCAAAAAGAGTTTCTAAAATTAAAAACTTTTCACGGTAATGAAATTGTTGCCAATACGAGAAGAATGGCATTAATGAACTTGTTTCTGCATAATATTGGTGATTTTGAAAGTGAAAGTTTTATTTCATCGGCAGATGCATTGGTTTCTGATGCCGGTTTGCGTGCCGATTATGTGCTGGCAAATCCACCTTTTGGCAAAAAAAGCAGTATGACTTTTACAAACGATGAAGGAGAACAAGACAGCGAAGATTTAACATACAACCGTCAGGATTTTTGGGTAACCACAAGTAATAAACAGTTAAACTTTGTACAGCACATTCGAACTTTGCTTAAATCGGACGGACGAGCAGCAGTAGTTTTACCTGATAATGTTTTGTTTGAAGGAGGTGCGGGAGAAACCATCAGAAAGAAATTGTTGGAAACAACAAACCTACATACTGTTTTACGCTTGCCGACTGGTATTTTCTACAAGCAAGGTGTAAAAGCAAATGTATTATTCTTCGACAACAAACCTGCATCAAAAAACGCACAGACAAAAGAGATTTGGATTTACGATTTCAGGACCAACATCCATTATACGCTAAAGAAAAATCCTTTGCGCCTGGAAGACTTAAAAGATTTTATAGACTGTTACAATCCAAGCAACATCCATAAACGTAAAGAGACTTTCAATGCAGATACCAATTCAGAAGGACGCTGGAGAAAATTTACTTATGAAGAAATCATTGAACGGGATAAAACAAGTCTAGATATTACTTGGCTAAAAGATAAGAGTCTAACCGACCTTGATAATTTACCCGACCCAGATATATTAGCAAACGACATCATTGAGAATTTAAAATCAGGTATAGAAAGTTTCGAGGAAATTATGGTAACAATAAACGGGAAATAGCCAACGCAGCAGTCACACACATTGCCAAGCCCCACAAGCCAACACACGTCCAAATTTTTGCGATAAGTAAGAGTAGAGCCAAACTTGTTTGAGCCTTGCCGAATGCAGCAAAAATCAGTAAAGCTATACTGCGTAAGCTCCCCCAAAATTAGTACGGTTTAAAACCAGGCAAAAGAACAAACGTTTAAATGAATATTCCGGCATACTGGTGCCGAACGATCCGGAATGGGTGGCGCCGATTGGACCGGAATAGTCAAGCAGAATGGAATTTATCGTAAATAGCAAGCATAATGCATGACATATCCTTCACAAAACCGCCTTTTGTCATTTACTGCATGACATATCATTCATTGAAGTGCTTTTTTTCATTTGTTATTGACATTTAACAATTAATCTTTATATTTGCATGATAAATCATTCACTAAGAATTAAACAACAGCTTTATGACTGATAAATCATTCAATGAATGGGCATCTATGAGCGACAAAGCATTGGCTGAGTACATTGGCACATTTGTCAGGCACCATCGAATGGAGCAAAATAAAACGCAGGATGAGCTGGCAGCAGCAGCCGGTCTCAGCCGATCTACCTTAAGCCTGCTTGAGCGGGGTGAAACGGTAACGGTAACCACACTGATTCAGGTGTTAAGGATTTTGGACCAACTATCGGCATTGAGTGCTTTTGAAGTCAGGGAAACGATAAGTCCACTGGCATTGGTAAAGCTGCAAAAGGAAAAACGCCAACGGGCCCGAAGCAAACCCGGGAAAGACGAAAACAAAGAAAATACAGCTTGGTAAATGATGCAGGTAGCAGAAGTAAAAATATGGGGAAAGTTGGTGGGCGCCGTAGCATGGGACACAGACAATGGGTTGGCTACTTTTGAATACGATCCAAAATTCAAGTCATTAGGCTGGGATTTGGCTCCGCTTAAAATGCCCGTTTCCGCTAATCGGAATCAGTTTTCATTTCCCGAACTGCGAAAGGATAAAAATTCCAAATACGACACCTTCAAAGGTTTACCCGGTTTGTTGGCCGATGCTTTGCCCGACAAATACGGAAACCAATTAATCAATCTGTGGCTGGCACAGCAAGGCCGTCCACAGGATAGCATGAATCCGGTTGAAATGCTTTGCTTCATTGGTACGCGCGGCATGGGTGCCCTGGAATTTGAGCCGTCTGCTATGAAAGAAAGTAAAAGAACATTTACTGTTGACATCGATAGCCTGGTAGCTACAGCACAAAAGATGCTCGGCCAACGCGAAGCGTTTACAACCAATCTCAATAAAGACGAAGAACAGGCTGTATTGGAGATTTTGAAGATAGGAACATCTGCCGGTGGTGCCCGTCCAAAAGCCCTTATTGCATGGAATAAAAAAACAGGAGAGGTGAAATCCGGACAAACCAAAGCACCTAAGGGATTCGAACATTGGCTTATTAAACTCGATGGGGTAAGTGATGTACAGTTGGGCAGCAGCCATGGCTATGGCAGGGTGGAAATGGCCTACTACAATATGGCTAAGGCATGCGGTATCGAAATGACGCCATCATGCCTGCTGGAGGAAAATGGCAGAGCACATTTTATGACTACCCGTTTTGACAGGGAAGGCGGTGAAGTGAAGCACCACATACAAACCTTCTGTGCCCTAAAACACCTTGATTACAATCAGGTGAATAGTTTCAGCTATGAGCAGCTCTTTCAGTGTATGAGGGAGTTAAAATTGACCTATGCCGATGCGGAGCAGATGTTCAGAAGGATGGTTTTTAACGTCATTGCACGGAATTGTGATGACCACACCAAGAATTTTTCCTTTCTGCTCAGGCAAGGAGGCAAATGGGAACTGGCACCGGCCTACGATGTATGTCATGCATACAGACCCGGGAGCGATTGGGTGAGTCAGCATGCATTGAGCATTAACGGCAAAAGAAAAAACATTACAAAAGCAGATTTGTTGGTTATAGGCGCATCCATTCGATGTAAAAAAGCATCAGAGATTATTGATGAGATCAACGGCACTGTCAATCATTGGAAAGAATTTGCGGATGAGGTAAAAGTGAAACCGACCCTGCGTGATGAAATAGCCAAAACCCTTTTAGTTCTTAAACAATGAGGCATGAAGGCAAAGCCTGTGAAATTGCAGGGGAAAAGAAGATGTAAGGGCAACGCATTCAATGAAATACCAGCAAGGACACAGCAGGGAGCAGCTGCACATCGTTCCGGTGAGTATGGAATCTGCCATGGGTGCCGATCATGAGGTTCGGATGATTGCGCAGTTTGTTGGGGAGCCCGAAATGGGTTTGCATGGATTCAGGCATTGTAAGCTCCCCCAAAATTAGTACGGTTTAAATCCAGACAAAAGAAAAAACGCTTAAACACACACAAATTAAGAACAACCACACACATATGCCAACAGCACACCATTACCAGGCGACGACTATATGGACGGGGAATAAGGGCACGGGAACAAAAAGCTACAGTGCCTACGAAAGGAGCTATCGGCTGATCATACAGGGTAAACCGGCAATCTCAGGTTCATCCGACCCGGCTTTTCGTGGCGATAACACCAAACACAACCCGGAAGAACTCTTGGTTTCTGCCTTGTCGTCCTGTCACATGCTTTGGTATTTGCACCTGTGTGCTGAAGCCGGGGTCATCGTCACGGAATACACCGATACTGCCCGCGGAACGATGGTGGAAACAGCCGATGGTGGCGGTCATTTCACCGTGGTGAACTTACATCCTGTTGTGACAGTGGCCGAACAGCCGATGATCGAAAAAGCTAACGCCTTGCATAAAAAGGCAAATGAATTGTGCTTTGTTGCAAACTCAGTGAATTTTCCGGTGAACCACCATCCAGTAACAAAGACCTGATCAGCCAGGCAATTGCATCATGGGATAGCGTCGGCATTTCTGCATTGCAGGCCGTTTTCAGCGAAATTTGTTAAATTTGACCACGGATAGCGACTTTCTGTGCTGATAACATTGATTATCATTTAACTAAAACAACAATTAATCGCTCTTCTTTTTTTTATCATGACGAAAAAACGCATCATACACATACTGAGAATCGTAATGCCATTGGTCGCATTGTGCTGCCTGATCATTTTTCCACCCTGGGTGCTGGTCTGGGCCTGGATAGCTCCCCTGCCTGCCACAGTACAGCAACAGCTGAATGATGCTGCCGGTCATGGGTTGGATGGCATTATTGTGTATGTGGATGAAGCGGGCAAGCCACCGGCGTTTTATGCAGCGGTCTGGAAAAACAGGGAGAATAAGGTCCCTGCCGACCCGAAGGCCTTATTCAAGATCGCCAGCATCAGCAAGTTGTATGTGGCTGTGGCCGTCACCAGGCTGGCCTGCAACAATCGCTTGTCGCTTGATGAATCGCTGGCACAATATTTTCCTGAGCTTGTGGGCAGGATCGCATTTGCCGAAAAAATCACCCTGCGCATGATGTTGCAGCACCGCAGCGGCATCCCCAACCTGACCGACAACCCTGCTTTTCCCTGGGCCGATCCACCGAAAAGCAGCCGCGAAGCCCTCGCCTATGCCCTCGACCAGCCCGCACTTTTTGAACCCGGAACAGATTATGCCTATTCAAACACCAACTACCTGCTGCTTTCCGAAATCATCGACCAGGTGGTGGGTTACAACCATCAACAGTTTATCAAAGAAGAAATTTTAATCCCGCTCGGATTGAAAAACACCTTTGCTTCGCTTCATGAAGTGAATCCTGATGATGTGATGAGCGGCTATTTCGTTGGCTGGCAGCCCGATATCAAATCCAACAACCATGGCTCGATGATCGCCACTGCTGAAGATGTGGGCCTGTTTCTGCGCGCACTGAACGATGGCTCCCTGCTCAGTGAGGCCGAACAGGAAATGTATTCATCAGTGTATGTATATGAACACACAGGCTTGGTTCCTGGTTATCAAAGCATTGCAAAATATCACAAAGACATCGACACCGTCATTATCCAGTTTGTGAATACAAGTGGTGGCGATATGTGGACCTTGTCAGAGATCGTCTACAAGCGCATTGTGAAGATACTGAAGCGCAGGCGTGAGGCATAAAAAAAACCGCCCTCACATTGCTGCCGGGCGGTTTCATATTGGTTCAGGCAATGCCTAGAAATTCATCAGCTTGTCCAGTTTTTCCTGCACCAGACCTGCTTCTTCTTCCAGTTTTTTGCGGATAACCTTTTTGGCGGCATCCTTGGCTGTTTTGCTGTCGTAAGCCAGGCGCACATTGGCTTCGATGTTGTTGCCCACCTTGCGGTACATTTCATACAGGGTGACCACCCTGCCGAGTTCCTGTGCAATGATGTTTTTTGATGCGCCCACGGTTTTTGTCACTGCTGCGGCATCCTCGGCACTAAGCTGTTGTGTGGCGATGTTGTTTTCGATGATGGCCATCACGTTGGTGGTGATGGTTCCGGCAAGCTCAAGTTTGGCAGTTTCGGTTGCCTGCAACTTGGCTGCAGTCTGTGATTCGGATACTGAGTTTCCGGTAGCCACAATGAATTTGGGATAACCGTCTTCATCTTCCTGCAGTTGTTTTTTCCAGGCGTTTTCGAGCTGCATATCCATTGGGAGGGCACCCTGTGCAACATAATAGCCTTGTTTTTTGAAGGTCTTGGCTTCTTCGCGTGCGCGCTTGGTGGCTTTCGACTTCAGCTGCTTGTTGAGCGCCTTGTCCGATTTCTGCGCGAACACAGGCGCAACAGCGCTGATTCCGATCAGTAATGACAACAGAAAAATAAGTTTTTTCATTTTTTTGGGGATTAGGTGAATAATATGGTTTGTTGAAATCTGATTGTTCTGTTTCACAAATTAGTCCATCCCAAAAACACCCTCAGCTCCGGAAAATGACGTTCCCCTGTTTGTCAATCATTCGATTCACAAACCTATGCTGCCTTATTGCTCAAAAAATGCTTACCGGAAATGATGGTGCTTGCCATGTGTTGCAGGAAAATGCCCTACAAATATAAGTGAAATAATCACAAACAGGAAAAAAAATTGCCTGAAAGCCCGCATTATTTTACAAGGCAGGCTTTCAGGCAATCATGTTTCAATTGTAACGGCTTTCCCGTTTACAGCTGCTTTTCCTTAATCAGGTTCAGGGCGCTGCCTGCCTTCAGCCAGGCGATCTGGTTTGCGTTATAGGTGTGATTTACCGCAAATTCCTCCATGCGATGGTCGGCGTGATTCAGCCTGATTGTAAGCGGCTTACCGGCTTCCATCGCTGAGAGTCCGAGGATATCGATTCTGTCGTCTTCCCTGATCTTGTCATAATCGGCTTTGTCGGCGAAGGTAATTGCCAGCATCCCCTGTTTTTTGAGGTTTGTTTCGTGGATACGTGCGAATGATTTCACCAGCACGGCTTTAACGCCAAGGAAACGGGGTTCCATGGCGGCATGCTCACGCGAGGAGCCTTCGCCATAGTTTTCGTCGCCCACGACGATGGAACCGAAACCGGTTTCTCGGTAAGCGAGGGCAGTGTTGGGCACCGTGTCGACCGAAGATGTAAGCTGGTTCACCACGGCATTGGTTTTTTCCCCGAAGTAGTTTACCGCACCGATGAGCATATTTTGTGAGATGTTTTCGAGGTGGCCGCGGTAGCGCAACCAGGGTCCGGCCATCGAAATATGGTCGGTGGTGCATTTGCCCTTGGCTTTGATCAGCAGATAGAGTCCTTTGATGTCCTTACCATCCCAGGGTTTGAAGGGTTCGAGTAGCTGCAGCCTGGTCGATTTCGGGTCGACATTCACTTCAACTTTGCTACCGTCTTCGGCAGGTGCCTGATAGCCGTTGTCTTCGACAGCAAAACCCCGTGGTGGAAATTCGATGCCTTTTGGTTCATTGAGCTTCACCTTTTCTCCATCGGCATTCACAAGGTAGTCGGTCAGGGGGTTAAAGGTCAGCGAGCCGGCGATGGCAAAGGCTGTCACCATCTCAGGTGATGCGACGAAGCCGTGTGTGTTTGGATTTCCGTCGTTGCGCTTGGCAAAGTTCCTGTTGAACGAAGTCATGATTGAATTCCGTTCGCCTTTGTCGGCATTGTGTCGCGCCCATTGGCCGATACAAGGTCCGCAGGCATTGGCAAGGACCACCCCACCGATGCTGGCAAAGGTATCGAGGTATCCATCGCGTTCAACGGTATAGCGCACAAGCTCGGAGCCCGGTGTCACCGTGTACTCTGATTTCACTGTCAGTTTCTTGTCGATGGCCTGCTGCGCCAGCGAAGCAGCACGGGAGATGTCTTCATAGGATGAGTTGGTGCAGCTGCCGATGAGGCCTACAGATAATGTTTCGGGCCAGTTGTTTTCCTTTACTGCAGCAGCAAATTTGGAAACGGGCGTAGCCAGGTCGGGAGTGAACGGCCCGTTGATGTGGGGTTCGAGGGTTGAAAGGTCAATTTCGATCACCTGGTCAAAATATTTTTCAGGATGGGCATACACTTCAGGGTCGGCAGTCAGGTGTGCCTTCACCTTGTTGGCTTCGTCGGCCACCAGCGATCTGTTTGTTCCCCTGAGGTAGGCTTCCATTTTGGCATCGTAGCCAAAGAGGGAGGTTGTTGCTCCGATTTCGGCACCCATATTGCAGATCGTACCTTTTCCGGTGCAGGAGATGGCTTCAGCGCCTTCGCCAAAATACTCAACGATGGCACCTGTGCCACCTTTCACGGTCAGGATTCCGGCCACTTTCAGGATCACATCCTTGGCTGAGGTCCATCCGCTGAGGCGGCCTGTCAGCCTGATGCCGATAAGTTTCGGGAATTTCAGTTCCCAGGCCATTCCGGCCATCACATCCACGGCATCAGCGCCGCCAACACCGATGGCCACCATGCCCAGACCGCCAGCATTCACCGTGTGTGAGTCAGTCCCGATCATCATCCCGCCGGGAAAAGCATAGTTCTCGAGCACCACCTGGTGGATGATGCCAGCACCGGGTTTCCAGAAACCAATGCCATATTTATTTGATACAGATGCAAGAAAATCAAACACTTCCTTGTTGGTGTCGCGGGCCACTTTCATATCGGCTTCGGCTCCGGCTTTGGCCTGGATCAGGTGATCGCAGTGCACGGTAGATGGAACGGCCACCTTGCTTTTACCAGCCTGCATAAATTGCAGCAAGGCCATCTGGGCAGTGGCATCCTGCATGGCAACCCTGTCGGGGTCAAAATCGACGTATGAACCGCCTCGGGTAAAGGGCAGCTCAGGAAGCGAATCTGTCAGGTGGGCATACAGGATTTTTTCGGTGAGGCTCAACGGGCGACCAAGCAGTTTGCGGGCAGTTTCGACGCGCGCCGGCAGTTGGGCATAAACACCCTTAATCATATCAAAATCAAAAACCTTCATAGTTGTTCTTATTAGTTTTGTTCAGTTTGGGCTTTGTTGTTAATCTAATAACAATAAAATCAAGTGTTTAAGCAAAAATACTATTTTTTTCGCAGCAAGCTGGCTTTTGAAAGAAATTCTATTCCAGAATAATCTTGCCGGTAAATACCCCCTCCGGTGTACGCAGGCGATAGAGGAAAAATGTGGTTTTGTGCAGGTAAGCAGCAGGTAAGGCGGGATCCCAGCGCAGCTGCTTCAGTCCGCCAGCGCTGCAGTGTTTTGTCTCATTGTAGACGATTCTGCCTGCCAGATCAGTGATTTCGAGGCTTAACAGGCCAGCAATTTTCAGTTCAACAGCAAAGGTAAACCGGCCGGTTGAAGGGTTTGGAAACACCATTATGCGCTTTTCATTGGCGGTACACCTTGGCGCAACACTTGTTATCAGATTGACTTTGAGAGCGATGTCAGTCTCCAGGTTCCTTACGGGAACAGCAAGGCCATCAGCTCCGGCACTCAGCACAAGGCTTGAGTCAACTTCACCACTGCTTGTATTGTACCAATCGAGCTGAAAATCGCCCGAATAAAATGGCAAAACCAGGTAGCCCGAAGCAGCTTCAGGCGGAAGTTCGTGATCGCGTATCCATTGCCAGTGGTGGTTTCTGTTGTGCACCCATACCAGTGCCCTGTCTTCGCTTACCATGCCAAAAGCGCGTAATTCGGGCAGGTAATCCTGAAACACAATCTCGTGCAATTCGATCATGCTTAAAAATGACGCACCCCTGTTGTCGAGCTGAACGGTATGTTCCCCGGCATCAATTTCAAAGGCATAGAGGCTAGATGGCTGCACAGTGCCTTCGAAAACCACTTGTCCGTCGATGGTCAGCTGCAGGATACCATCCGAAACCTGCGGGCCTGTTTCGACTGTAATCATGCTGCCTGACTGCCACTTTCCGTGAAATACCGGCGGATTCCGCAGGTTGGCGAAAAGCGACAACGGGCCATAAAGCATCCCAACGAGGCTGTCTTCAGCAGGCGCAAGCACACCTGTTGCTTGCAGGGTGAAATCACTGGAAGGCGATTTTGCGTTGAGGTCGAAGTATTTCGGCGAAAGCGTCCAATCCTGCTGAACGGCAGATGCAGTGTGCAGGTGTTGTGGCACAAATCCTTTGCCACTGAGCTTTTCATCGTGCATAAAGCGTGCCGGTCCTGTAAAGCGGTGATACAGGTCAAGGTCGTTGATGTAAGCATCCCAGAACCAGGGAACCGCACCGCCAATAGCGCCCGACAAGGCTGTTGCCCATAAGCCGTTGTGCAAGGCCCAGCCTTCGGGGTCCCAGGCGATAATGGAGTCGTTGATGTGGCCAATGCCGTACTCACCAATCAACACTGGTTTGTTGTATGCGCCGAGGTATACGCCACACATCCTGAATGCTTCTCCTTCAACATCAGGCCTGTCGGCATAAAAATGCAACTGGGTGAAGCCGATATCGGGATGCTGCCACACAGTGGGGTTGCTTTTGGTTAAAGCAAAACCGACAGAAGTCAGGTGGTGATAAGGGTCATTTTCGCGAATAAATGTTGCCATCTCCCCTGCCCAATCAGCAATCTGGGTAGCATACTGGCTGTAGAACGAAAAGTTGTCGGCTTCAGAAAATAATTCCCATCCCATCAGCAAGGGTTCATAGCCCCAGCGTGCAATGATGTACGACAGCCTGTTTTTAAACAGGGACCGGGCTTCCGGTAAAGTGAAAAAATCCTGTGGCTCAGCACAGGGACCGCCATGGATGACATTGTATGGGTTTGAAAGCCAGTCCTCGTTGGCGAATCCGGGCCTGAGCTCATTGTGTATTGAAACAGCCAGCTGAAGGTAAAGCCCATACTCAGCGGCCATCCTGAAAACGCTGTCGACCATGAATGCCCTGTCCTGCCTGTTTCCGTAGTTTTTCAATCCGCCCGGGCCCCATTCGATGCTGTATGACCAGGGTGTCATCATCAGTTTGGCAAAATTTGCGCCGCTGGCATCCAGTTTTTCCATGTATTCAGCCATGCGGTCGTTTCCTGATTCATAGCCGGCCCAGGCAATGTTTTCGCCAATGAGAAAAACATCCATTCCCTTGTCATCGACAAGGTAGTTGCCGGTGGCCGATTTGCTTACAAAACCTGGTTTTTCGCTTTCGAAACAGTCGAAATGCAGGGTGTCGGACTGGTCACTTCCAAACACATCCGTCACCTGAACAACATAAGACCAATCGCCGGTCTGGCGTGGAGTAAACCTGATTTTCCAAAAGGGCTCCCCAACAGGACTCAGGCTACCTGACTGGTTTTCAAATGCCTGATAAAAAAAACCTTGCTGACTAAGCTGTTGGCCATCGGGAGCAATGAAAAGCCCAGTAAGGTTTAATGAATCGGCATCAAACGGATTACGGACAAGACTCGTCAGCTGCACATTCAACTCATAGAGTCCGTTAAGCTTTGCCTGTGGTTGTGACGCATCTACAGTGATCAGCTGCGGCTGGGCCTGCAGCCTGAGCAACACGAACAACATCAATGACAGCAACAGATAGTTTTTCAAAGCAGCCGGTTTTCAGGTTAATATGCTAAAACCATACCAAAGAGGCAAAGATAACCGTATCCGTTTAAAAACCGACACTTCCGGAAAACAACTGAAATAAATCCACATTACGCATTGGAGATGCGTTGGGTCGGCATAAGCACCTTATTCGTCGAGCAGGCCACGGCCTGTTTTCACCACCAGTCCTTCGGCCCTGAATTGCTGAATGAGCTTATCGAGGATGCCGTTGACGAACACCTTGCTGCGGGCTGTGCTGAAGTACTTGGAGATGTCGATGTATTCGTTCATCGTCACCTTCACCGGGATCGACGGGAAACAGGTCAGCTCGGTCAGCGCCATTTTCAGGATGATCATATCCATGATGGCGATGCGTTCCTGCTCCCAGTTTGAGGTGGAATCAGCTACGAGCCTGCCGTAGGCTTCGCTGTGCAAAATGGTTTCCCTGAAGAGCTTTTTTACGAAATCCTGGTCTTCGTCTTCTTCGTCCTGCTCAGTCCTGAAGATGGTGGGTAATTTGGTGTTGATGTCAAAATCCTTTTCCATGAACTTGAAGAATTTCACAATCATATAGGTCACCAGATGATAGTCATCGACAAAATAAATGCTCTTTTCTTCATAAAACGACTGCAGGAGTTCGAAAGTGGAAAAATACTTCTCGGCAATATTGATCAGGAATTTCTTCTCAGCCGCAAAGCTGCTCGAATCACCTGCCATGTACTTTTCAAAATCGGACGAATCCTTGATTTCGAGGTAGAACTTACGGACCATATCCTGGTCCTGCGACCAATTGATCTTATACAAGTTTTCGAAGCGCCTGAAATCCTTGTTGTCGTTAATCAGGCCCAGGATGCTGTTTTGTGCAAACCGCATATTGGGATTGAGGTCGTCGGCTGTCGGGAGGTGTTTCTTTTTGCCTTCTTCAAGCCGCCTTTCGGCAAAACGGGCAGTCTCAATTAAAAAGGAGAGCTGATAGATAAACAGCTCGAAAAGCTTATTGATACTGAGAATTAGTTGTTTTTCACCCTGTTCGATACTGGTACTGCCTGATTGAAAGTAGGCGTAAAGGGCCTGCAGGACTTTGATACGGAGGTGCCTTCTGCTGAGCATGGTTGTAAATGAACTTAGTTGATCGTGATCACGCGGCAAAATTAAGCAATTTTTAAGGCATGCGGAAATAAATTTCGCGAAAGCCGAATGTCGGTCATCCTTTCGGTTTGTCAGATGCGGCGGCCGCTATACCGCATTGCCCTGATGAGGATATTCATATCCTTGAGCAGTGTGTAGTCGCGGGCATACATGAGGTTTAGCCTGTTTAGTGTTTCTTCGTCGGTGACAGCATTGTGAAACACATCGGCTGGCGATACAATGCCCGCACGAATCAAGGGCAGCCTGCCCCCTTGTGGAGCGGCAACTTTGCAATAACCAACCCAGGTTCGCCTGCCCAGTATAACCTTCGTTGCATTAACCAATATGCCCACGGGCTGGTGCACAAAAAACAGCAGTACCGGCCAAAACAGCAATATGCCGAAGGAGGCTACCAAGTCGAACAAGCGTTTGTTCCGGCGGCTACCCTGCTTATCAATTGCTTTGATATCAATGGTATACAAATCACCACGGGTGTTAATGGAGTTGCTTCCTATGATTGAATAGCTGTCCTCGGGTGCAATCTTATAGTCGATCTGACTGTGATGCCATTCCACCATTTTATCGATGATCATCTGGTGTGGAATGCTTTTCGAACAAAAGATGATCTCGTTGATGTTGTAAATAGTGATGATGTCCTTCACCTGCTGAATCGTTCCGATGACATCTTCACTGAGTGGCGCTTTGATTTCACTGGTAACGATGCCTACAAAATCAGGCTTGATGGCGGTTGTCATCAGCAGTTTTTTCACCCGGCTGGCTTCCACTACCTCACCGATCACCAGAAAACGCCGCCGTTCGTTGCTGCCAATGGTATAGTCGCCAATATTGAGCCAATGCACCCCATAGCGGTTGATCACTGATGCAACGATCAGCCACAACATGCCAAAGATGATGAGCGCACGTGAGAACCGCATGCTCTCGGGCAGCAAGGCATAAAGCACCAGGATGATGACAGTGCCGGCAGCAATGCCGCTGATGGACTTGTGTATTTTGACCGGTCTGTCGTAACCTCCGCTGATGTAAATTGACACAAGCCAGATGAGGATATACACCGGAAACGCAATGCCTACAAGCTCATAGGGATAATCACCACCATAGCGGTAGATGGTCATATTGCCCCAAAACTGTTTGATGAGCAGTAAGCCAAGGTATGCCGTTGTGGCATCGGCTACCGGCAAAAACGCCTGTTTGAAAAAGCGGCTCAGGATGGCCAGCGATGCCCTGAAATAGATGGCAATGTTGATGAGAAAGGTAAAAGTGTTTGCACGTTTCTGGCTAAAATGCTTGCGGGCAAAGATGATCATCGCATTGTAAAAAACAAACACATAGTTTACGCTGCTTTTTTTGGTGCTTTCGCCCTTGTAATGGATGATGCGTGTTTCAGGGAAATAGTAGTTTTTATACCCTGCCAGGGTAATCCGGTACGACAGGTCGATATCTTCGCCATACATGAAGAAGGCTTCATCGAGCAAACCTGTTTTGTTGAGTGCTTCGCGGCGCATCAGCATAAAGGCGCCTGCAAGCACCTCAATTTCGTGCACCTGGTCTTTGTCGAGAAAACCCATATGGTATCGCGAAAACCTTTTTGAGGTAGGAAACAGGCTCGAAAAGCCAAAGATTTTGTAAAAGGCCGTCAGCGGTGTGGGCAGTCCGCGTTTCGACTCAGGCAGAAATTTACCTTTGCCATCGACCATTTTCACACCCAGGCCGCCCGCATCAGGGTGCTTGTCCATAAAAGCGATCACCTTTTCAAAGGTGTCGTCTTCAACCACCGTATCCGGGTTTAACAACAACACATACTCTCCTTTCGAGATCCTGATGGCCTGGTTGTTGGCCTTGCTGAAGCCGACATTCTGTTTGTTGTCGATCAGGATCACCTCAGGGAATTTTTCGCGCAGCATGCGCAAGGATCCGTCAACAGAATCGTTGTCGACCACAAACACCTCACCGTCAACATTTTTCAGGGCTTTCCTCACAGCGTAAAGGCACTGTTCAAGAAAGTGTTCTACATTATAGTTCACAATGACGATCGATAGTTTCATTCCCGGGAGCATGTTTTTTTTAGGAAGCCCAAAGATAGGATACTTCTTTAAAATGATGTGCAACAATCAAGGCGAGCCAGTTATCATAATTACAAGGCTGTGTTATCAGGCTATAAACGTATGAATCATTGAATATTGTTTGTGCCCCTGCTTTTTAAGGTCTTTTCGACAACCCAAATACGTCATGCTTATCTGTCGGAAAACGCCTTGAGCAAGGTAAACAGGTGCCACCATGCTTCGGTTGTAAGTGGTTCACCGGAGCGCAAATTCCTGAAATGAATTGTATCGCTGAGTAAGTGATCCTCCGACATCAGCTGTTGAAGCTGTGCAGCATACGGGAAGCAACTCAATGTCATAGTATCTCTGTTTTTTGCCAGTAGTTTCAATAATGGAACCGGCATGGCGGCCCTCAGCATTTGTCTGCGGAACACCCGATTGACAGCCTGTTGATCTGCCGGAGAACATTGCCAGTTGGGGTTCGAAATATGCTGCAATTTTCCGGGAAGCCGTTCAAAAAACGCCAGAAAGAGGTTTCCGTTGCGCTTTCCTTCCATCGGATAGTGCAGGCAGGCTTTAAACAAATCAGGACTGTAATACGGCGTTGTTGACCAGGCATAGCATCGGTTTCTGTCTTCCCCTTCGAACAGCCATGTCATGGCCCTCTCCCTGATCAGAAAGGACATATAGCGCTCATTTTCATTGGTAACTTCATAAGATTGCAGCATTTGGAGCAACAGATCGCGAAGGTCTTCCTTGCTGAAACCACTCATTTCGGCCACAAGGCTTAACGGCATGATGGTGTGGTTTCGCAACAGGTATTCAATCAGTTGGTGGTGTGTATGCAGCTTTCGGAGCGGACGCAGGTCGGCCAGCAATTTATCGCCTCCATCACCGGTAAGCTGCCATAAGTCCCGCTGCCTGAAGCGATCAAGGAATGGCAGAATAAATGCCATCCCCAGGTAGTTGAGGCCCTGCTTCAGCCCGTTAAGCTTGTCGAACTGCATTTCATCCGGCAGGCTCAGCTGAAGCCGTTCGTGGTTTTTTTCTATCTGCAGTTGAGACACTATTTGATCCACAGCAGCCAGGTCGGCAACGGCAGTTGCTTCTGCATCGGCATAGGTCAGTGTGGGTATTTCCCTGTCCATTCGGGCCAGCATTCCCGCCAGCAGACGTGAGTCGAGACCGCCACTGAGCGACAAGCCAACATTGCTTCCTGCGTTCAGCCTGTCTGACAAGCCTTTTTCGAGCAAATGGAAAATATGGTCCTGTTGGTCAGCAAGCCGAATCTCTGAATGACTAAAATCTATTGCGAAGGATGATTTTTGATATGGGTTGTGCTTCCCGGGATCAATCCTGAAAACTGTCGCCGGCTCAAGCCTCCGGATAGCTTCCCACAGCGTTTTTCCACCGGGAGCATAGCCAAGCAACAATGTCAGCGCCACCGCCGCTTTGTCCGGATGACTGTTATGCATCAGTGCTTTGATGAAGGAGACATCCCTTGAAATGACTATTTTGCCTGAAAGTTCACCGGCATACAATGGTAGCCGGCCCAAGGCATCATTAAACACCAGGACTTTGCCCGTTTCAGGATAACAGATCACACCGACAAATTCACCGTCAAGCGAGCGCACCCATTGCTCCAGGCTGCTGTCACTGCCGTTTTGAGAGGCTGCCATTGTTTCAAGACGTGTCTTCAGCTGTTTTTCGGTCTGGTTGTATACCTTTCCCTCAAGCAGGATAAGCGCACCGGCTGCTTCAATAACCATTACCGGGTAGCTTGCATAAGCATAAAAACCCAGAAAAAGCAAGTCATTTTGCACAATCCGCTGTAAGGTATATTCCTCCATAACCGGCAGCGAAGCAAGCGCTTTCTCCAGCCTGTCAGCATCGGGATTGGTGTAAAACAGCAGACCTGGCATTGTAATAAAATAAGCCGCAAGATAAGCAATCCTTTCATGTAGAACAGCCCTGATTAACCCACAAAATTTGCTCCATAAACCAATGGTAACGTTTGCTGAAAGCCAATTATCTCCATACCATGCGGCAAACTGCGGGTCAAATGATCCTCGCCAGAAACTGATGCAGGGATTCAAATCAAAATTCGCTGCAGCATTCAAATGCGTCAGCGGCAAAATGTTTACATTTGCTGAACTGGCAAAATCAACCCTGACAGGCAATGGCGGGGAGATTTTGGCGTTTATCCGGAAATCAACACATGACAGCAGCACAAACAGCGGGTCCTGCGCCACTTCGATTTGGTGTATTATGCAACAGCCTGGTGCTTGAGCAATGGCAGACAGAAACCATTGCCTTGCTTACTGAAGCGGGTCATCGCCTCGAACTGGTTGTGGTGAACGCAGAAACGGTGCCCCCTGAGCCATTGTTAAAGAAACTCTTTACTTATCGCTACAACCGCTTGATATTCAATCTGTGGAACAGGTTTGTGTTTCGTCCGGAAGTAAAAAAAACATGCTCATTCGAACAACTCACTGCCAATGCAGTGACCATGAAATGCATTCCGGTAAAAAAGGGAATCGCCAATTATTTTGCGGCGGAAGACCTGACAAAGATGCGTGAAAAGCGCCTTGATTTCATGCTTCGCTTTGGTTTCAACATCATTAGGGGCGAGATTTTGCAAACTACCACTTATGGCATCTGGTCGTTTCATCACGACGATGAAGAAGTGGTGCGCGGAGGGCCGCCAGGTTTCTGGGAAGTGTTCAAGCCTATGGTTGCCAATGGTGTCATCCTGCAGCAGCTTACTGATTCGCTCGATAAGGGAGTCGTGCTGAGGCAAGGCTATTACAAGACCATCAGGCACAGCTATACCGCTCATTTGAATCAGCTATACAACGAAAGCAGGCATTATCCGTTGCAGGTGTGCCGCGACATTCAGCTTGGCTGCCTGAACCCGGTTTTATCAGAATCCAAAGCTAAGATTTTCCACCCTCCGGGAAACCTGACCATGATTTGGTTTTATCTCATGATGGGATTCCGGCGCGTTTTCTTTCACCTGAATGACCTGTTCAGGCACGAAGACTGGAATATTGGTGTTATCTTTCATTCGAGGGAAGCCGTGATTGACAATCCTGACGAAAGCACCCAATGCATCAAATGGCTAAGGAAATCAAGCCATTCATCCTATCTGGCCGATCCCTTCATTTATAAAGATGAACGGCAAAACCTGCTCTTTTTCGAACATTACGATTACAGAAAGGGCAAGGGAGAAATTCAGGTAGCGGATGAAAATATCGGATTTGAGCATTACCGGCCATCACTCGAAACGAAAGCCCACCTGTCGTTCCCTTACCTTATTCCCTTCGAAGGACAGCTTTACTGCATTCCTGAATCCTTTGAGTCGGACAACATCAGCCTATACCGCTATGATCCTGTCACCTATACGCTTCATTTTGAATGCATCCTGCTACAACATGTCAGGGCCGTTGATCCTGTTTTGTTTCAGCACGATGGCAGGTGGTGGCTGATGTTCACCACCAAGGACCTTCCCAGCGTGAACCTTTACGCCATGTATGCTGAGCGTTTGACCGGACCATTTTTCGCCCACAACAACAACCCCATCAAGTCAGACATCCGTTCGGCCAGGCCGGCAGGTCAGTTGTTCTACCATCATGGAAAGCTCATCAGACCTGCACAGGACTGTGCAAAGGATTATGGGGTGGCGGTAGTGCTGAACGAAATACAAGCGCTCGACCCTGACCGTTTCGTAGAAACAAACTTTCAACGCATCACACCGATACAAAAAAGCAAGTACAACAAAGGTCTTCACACCTTCAATGGAAATGAAGACTATACAGTAATCGATGGAAAACGATTTGTTTTTAGTCTGGCAGGCTTCAACGCCAAATTGCGTGAAAAACTCAAACTGAAGTAACCCATTATGCTGCTGCGCAAAATTATCGGAACCTCTGGCACACGCATCTTGAATGCCCTTTCGAGCCTTGTGGTGCTCTGGATTGCAGCCAATGAACTCGGTGCTTCTGCCTGGGGCATTGCAGGCATTATCCTGCTCGATATTTCACTGATTATACTGGTGGTTGAGCTGATGAGCAGCGCGCTGGTGTTTTACACCCCGCGAAAGAATATGTACAGCATGATGGTGGCTACTATGCTCTGGACGCTGTTGATACTGCTGCTAACTTCCTGCCTGTTTTTCGGACTTTCTTTCTTTCCTGAAACTTACGAAATCATGGTTCCGCGAGGCTATGGAGTGCACATTATTGTCCTTGTATTTTTAAACAGCATGCATAGTTTCAACCTGAATGTACTCCTGGGGAAACGCAACATCCTCGCATTCAACAGCCTGTTTTCATTGCAGTTCCTCTTGTTGCTGGCGATCATGGCTGCGTGTGTTTACGTAATCGGAATCAAAGATGAAAAAGCCTTTGTTTTTGCCATGTATGCCTCATATGGAGTACCAGCAGCAGTTGGCTTGTGGATGGTATTGCCTGAAATGTGGCACGACAGGAGTCTTCAGCTGAGAAAAACAGCAAAGGACATGCTGGGTTTCGGCAGCATGACCCAACTTTCAAGCATCGTGCACCTGATCAACAAGCGACTGAGCTATTTTGTGATCAGGCATTTTGCCGGTTTTGCCCCTGTTGGCGTTTACAACTCGGGTGTTCAGCTCACCGAAGGCTTGCGGCTGATTGGCCAAAGCATATCGCTGGTGCAGTATTCAAGCATCAGCAACAGCAATGATCCACAGTTTGCCAAACAGCTGAGTCTGCAGCTGCTTAAATTCTCTGTTATCCTGACCAGTCTGGCTATGCTCCTGTTGATCGCCATTCCCAGGAGCGTGTTTGAACTGATCCTGAGCAAAGACTTTGGTGACATCAGGATTGTCATCATCAGCCTGGCGCCCGGCGTCATTGCCTTATCGGCAAACACCATTTTCAGTCATTATTTTTCGGGCACCGGCCAACCAAAATACAACCTGATGGCATCGGTGGTCGGATTGGCTGTTACGCTTCCGCTGGTGTTTGTACTCATCCCGTTGTGGGGTTTACCCGGAGCCGGCTTAAGCGCTTCATCCGCATATCTTGCTGCGGTCGTTTATCAATGGATGATGTTCAAAAAACTCACCAAAAGCAAGCTGGCCGATGTGTTGCTCACAATGGCCGACATCAGGGCCTTTGCTGATGGGGTAAAGCGTTTGTTGCATTCGAAATAAGCAAGTTCATATGCCAGCAAAAATTCAACCGTTTGGATTTAGCGATCCCGGATTAATAGAAAAACTTGAAAGCTGCCGCAGGATGACGATTCCGGCTGGGCAGAAAATTCTTGATGAAGGCGATGTCATCGTGCTGATCCCATTTGTCACTGACGGACAGATCAGGGTAGTGCGCAATGACGAAACCGGTCGGGAAATATTGTTGTATACGATTTTCGAAGGCGAAAGCTGCGCACTGTCCATTTCTTCTGGGTTCAACGGCCAACGCAGCAATGCTGTTGCCATAACAGAGAACAATACCGAAGTTTTGCTGATTCCGGCTGCCAGCCTCAGGTCCTGGTTCGCCGAACATGCTGAATTCCGGCAGTTCATCATGAACCTGTTTCATAAACGCTTCAACGAAATGATCAATGTGGTAGATGCCATCGCCTTCAAAAGCATGGATTACCGCCTGCTCAGGCTGTTAAAAATCAGGCAGACGGAAAGCGGAAACACCATCAACACAACACACCAGCAATTGGCCAACGAGCTTGGCACCGTTAGGGAAGTCGTATCACGCTTGTTAAAACAACTTGAAAAACAAGGCGTTATCAAAAACCACAGGGGAAAAGTTGAAATATTGAGCGATCTGTAACATTTGTCACTGACAAGGGCTTCGCTGCATCTTATCTTTGCCGCATACTTAAAAACAATACCATGAAAAAGAACGTTGGAAGCATCGACAAAATCATTCGCATTATTCTGGGATTGGCCATTGGAGGCCTTGGTTACTTCTCTGGAAGTTGGTGGGGACTCGTTGGCATTGTTCCTATTGCCACTGCCCTGGTTAATTTTTGCCCGCTCTATTCACTCATTGGATTAAACACGGGCAAAAAGGCCTAGTTCATCTTGGCTAATTGCCTGTACCGAAAAACTGCACAAGCGGCTCTTCAATCAGGGCGCGCCAATTGCCCCATGAATGTCCCTGGTTTACTTCGATGTACTGCAGCGGATAATCTTTTGCCTGCAACACATCGCGCATTGCCCTGGCCTTGGTTTGGGTGTCATAGATCACGCCGGTGCTCATAAAGATATTGATTGGTAACATATTGCTTGCAGCATATTGGCTGATAATGGCTTCATCGAAGGCCGGAGAATGTATGGCAATCAATCCGAATTTATCGGATCGGCGCAGCCCGAAGAAAGCCGCGTTCCAACCACCTAGGGAAGTTCCCATGATTGCCCTTTTGCTTGCGCTGGAGTCAGTTTTATACGCCTGATCGATAACTGCGGTGAGTTCGTCTGCAACGAAATCAGCAAACCTGATATTTGCGGTGTATTCACTCATGCGGCGGTTATTTCCCAGGTTTGACGGATCACGGGGGTCGATAAATACCGCAATTACCGGGCTGATTTTATGTTCGAAGATCAGGTTGTCGAGTATGATCACAGCAGCACCCAACCTGTTATCAGCATATTCCTGGCCATCGGTAATGTAAATCACCGGCAAATTGTTCAGGTTTTCGTAACCATAAGGCAGGTACACCTTGTACTGAACCGTGTAATTCAGGTTCTGTGGGCTGCTGGTGATCAGCTGGTTGGCTGACAGGCTTCCTTTCGTTGCGTTTTCGATGGGTTGCGTCTCTTCAGGAAAAATCCAGGAAGGCATCCTCAACTCTGAGTTAGGGCCGAAGCCGCTGTATTGCTGGTAGGTATTGGCCGGATCGAGGAACCAGTTGTTGCCGGCCACAATCTTGTAATCGAGGCGTGCGTCGGCCGGAAACTGTTTGATCAGCCTGAACACTGCTGTAGTGCCAAGCCGTTGGCCCGCCCAACCGGCAGTTCCCGGGTTCCATCCGTTGAAATCGCCAGCCCAGGAAACGCTGTTTACATTGCCTTTATAAAGCAAGGCAACGGAATCGCCAATAGCGAAGGGAACCTGATGGTGTGCCTTGAGGCTGTCCCATAAATGGGCAAGGCGGGTTTCGCGCTCAGCAGAATCGCTAATGGCCACAAGCAGGTTGAGCGTATTGTTAAAATCAGCCAGTGAGGTAAAGTTCCGATAATCAGAAACCGGTTTGGGATCGGATTTTCCACCCTCTTTCTGGCAAGCAGAAAAAATCGAAAGCAAACAAAGCAGGACTAACATGTTTTTCATGCGTATAAATTAATTATCTCGTTGCCATATCAACCCTTCAGAGGCTGATACAGTCAACTTCAGTTCATCATCAGTTTTTGCACCATTGCAACAACCTTTTCACGCATGGCTGTGGCTTTAGCATCCATCATTTTAC
>Ga0180007_10000141_pt1 | contig 131604 bp, 111 predicted proteins | sample MM_PC_MetaG_FD_121122 | JGI IMG/M metagenome (GOLD analysis project Ga0180007, IMG submission 121122) | Groundwater microbial communities from the Aspo Hard Rock Laboratory (HRL) deep subsurface site, Sweden - MM_PC_MetaG | ecosystem: Environmental > Aquatic > Deep subsurface > Groundwater...
ACAATAAAAGAGTTCCTAAATCTACTCCTCGGAGATCCTGAGGCAAGATTTATGACTCGAAACGCCGATTCGGCCCTCTCGAAAAAATCAAAAATGAGGGGTTTTCGGTCAGACACTAATTAAATTGATACGAAGAAAAAGGCATATTTGATATATATGAAAATAGCTATATTTTTAGAAATATTCCCAACCTTATCAGAAACATTTATCCTCAATCAAATAACAGGATTAATAGACAGAGGGCATTTGGTGGATATCTATTCATTTGCAAGGAATGATATAGACGTCGTCCATCCGGATATAGAAAAATATAATCTTTTGGAAAGAACGCGTTACTTTGACACCATACCACGAAAAAATATTGCTTTTATGATATTCGCCATTCGAGAAATGATAAAATGCTTTCCCTGGTTGCCGTTAAGAGTCTTAAAGGTGATCGGTAAGATAATCGGTAATGGCCTATTTTCTTTAAAGCCCCGAACAATTAGAGAAATATTTTTAATCCCCAGGCATTCCAAATATGATATACTTCATTGTCAATTTGGTAAACTGGGGCCGCCTATACTTGATCTTAAACATATTGGTGTTATCTCCGGTAAACTTGTCACATCTTTTCGCGGGTATGATGCAACGGTTTTGTTAGATAAATATCCGGACATCTATAATGATCTTTTTAAAGAAGGAGACCTTTTTTTGCCGGTTAGTGATTCATTAAAGAAGCGGATTCTCAAGGCCGGCTGCAACCCGGAGAGAATTCAAATCCATCGTTCCGGCATCGACTGCAGTAAATTTGAATTGACGATTACTAAACCTCCAAATGGAGATCCAATCCGGATATTGACTATTGGCAGGCTGATAGAAAAAAAGGGGATTCCCTATGCCATTAAAGCTGTTGCCAAACTTAAGCGTCAAGGATACACTCTCAGTTACGATATCGTTGGAGATGGAAAACTTAGGCTCCAACTTGAACAAATGATAAGAGATCTGAACCTTGAGGGTGATGTCAGGTTGCTGGGCTGGCAGAACCATGAGGAAATCGTTCAATTGCTTAAACAGTCTCATATTCTTGTGGCTCCTAGTGTAACTTCAAACGGCGACCAGGAAGGTATCCCCAATGTACTTAAGGAAGCTATGGCAATGGGCATTCCGGTTATCGGAACTTATCACGGCGGAATTCCTGAATTAATCGAAGATGGTGTATCCGGTCTTCTGGTTCCGGAAAGAGATGTAGATGCATTAACTGACAAGCTTGCTTACCTCATCGAACACCCCGAGAAATGGCAAGAATTGGGAAGCTTCGGCTACAGGGCAGTCCATGAAAATTATGATATCAACATTCTGAATGACAGCTTGGCGTCGCTTTACCAAAAACTTTTAACTGATAAAAAAGCAAATCAACGTCCCTCTTTCATAAATAATATTCCAAATGCCTGAAGAAAAAATAAATAGTGAAAGACTGCTTGTTAGTGTCATTATTCCGACGCATAACCGGATGAAAACCATCAAAAGGGCAATTCATAGCGTTCTGAATCAGACTTACAGCAATTTTGAGGTTATTGTCATAGATGATGCCTCACAAGATGAAACTGGGAACCTGGTTGCCTCATTTGACGACGATAAAATAAAATATATTAGACATGAGACGAATAAAGGGGGGGCTGCTGCCAGAAATACCGGCATTCGAGAATCACAAGGGCAATATATTGCTTTTCTTGACAGTGACGATGAGTGGTTGCCGAATAAACTCAAATTGCAGGTAGAATTGTTTAAGCGCAGTTCTGCCGATGTCGGCGCGATTTATACCGGGTTGACAGTGATTTCGCAGGATAATAATGAAATTATCAATCATCGCATCCCGTCCGTTTCCGGTGATCTCGAACCCGCGCTTTATGCTGAAAATTTAATTGGTCCTCTTTCCAGTTTGATGGTTCGGCGGAGCTGTCTGGGCAATTCCGGTTTCTTTGATGAACGATTGCCATCGTGCCAGGATTGGGACCTATGCATTCGCCTTGCCAGTGTAACCCACTTTTTATTTATAGAAGATCCGCTGGTCAATTATTATTTAAACAAGGATTCCATCACGGCAAACCCACGGGCAAAAGCGATTGGACATGAATTCATCTTGAACAAATATATAGGACAAATTAAAAGCGATCGTTTTGTTTATGCAAAACAAACTCTGACAATAGGCCATTATTTTAATCTATCCGGTGACAGAAAAACAGCGGTGTTTTATTTTTTAAAGGCCCTTTTCTCTTATCCTTTATATCTTCGCATTTATCCCTATCTGCTTGGCGCGCTTCTGACCGGCCCGTTCTACAGCAGGCTGACAGCGTTTATACGCGCTTTACGCTTCTAAGAAAAGGAATAGCAGCAAGAATGAAAGATATTCGTTTTTCTATAGTAATATGCACACGTAACCGTCCTTCTGAACTTGAGGCGTGTCTTGACTCAATATCGCTACAAACATATCCGCCCTATGAAACGATCACCGTGGATGCCAGTGATGATAGTAGATCTGAGGCTGTCGCAAGAAATTAGGAGGCGAACGGTGCTCTGACTAAAAAGCATATTCCTTCATCTCCCTCCTGGTTTGACGAAACAGAGAAGCATTGGTGTAGCATACACCAGGGGATATGTCCTATCGTTTTTTGATGATGATGTCGTACTGAATGAGCATTACTTTCAGAAGATAGTCGAATATTTTGAACGGTTCAAAAATATTTCGATTTCGGGAGCTGACCTGCACCATATGCTGTAGTTACATTTAGATTGACACACAAGCGTCAGTTTGACATACTCCCCCGCAAAAAGCAAGTTCTTATCTTATTTACAAGAGGTCCTAAAATGCCCGACAAGAAGAATGCCAAAAATAATCTAAGTATTTCCCTAATAATATGCACCAGAAACCGTGTGCAGGATCTTCGGGATTGTTTTGATTCTGTAATCCATCAAACACATTCCGTTGATGAAATTATTATTGTTGACAGTAGTGACAACCTTCTAACAAGGGAACTGTCTGAAGACTACAAGACCAGAACAGATATTTCGTTAAAATATATTCATACATCCCCTGGCTTGACTAAACAGAGAAATATAGGGATCAGAATGGCTCATGGTGATATTGTTACATTCTTAGATGATGATGTCATTCTCGAATCAAACTATTTCAAAGAAATAATAAATGCTTTTTGTTCATCAACTAATATAGTAGCCGTGGGAGGAAATATAACCAACAGTTCAACGCTCAGGGGCTCTAAAAAATTGTTTTTTACTATGTTTCTTTTAGAAAGGGAGAATGATGAGAAAGGATATATTCAAAAATCCGGATTTGTAAACAACTTAGCATACAATACGATAACAAAAATGACAGAAACTAAAACTCTTTCCGGATGTAATTACAGCTTTAGAAAAGAAATTCTGGATGATCATTTATTTGACGAGTTTTTTGATGGATATGGGCTTAGTGAAGATGTTGAGTTTTCCTATCGGGTAAGCAAAGGAAAAGGCAACAAAATGGTTATTACACCATTTGCAAAACTTATTCATAAAGAATCTCCTGTCGCGAGAACAGGCCTCAAAAAACTGTTTGAGATGCGAATCGTTAACCATTATTATGTATTTGTAAAACATGTCAAGATGAAGAAAAGTGACTGGATTTATTTTTGGTGGAGTAACATAGGGGTGATTTTTTTAGCTATATTCTGGTCTTTAAAAATAAGAAAATTAACGCCAATTTCTGGGATATTATCTGGGCACAAGAGAATAATCAATTTATCGGATTAAATAATATAATATGTTGCCAGAAAAAAAAACAGCAAATTATCCAACAGGATTTATTTTCCTAATATTGTTTTGTGCCTTCCGCCCATTAACACTTATTGATTTAAAAATTGAAATAGCAGGGTTAAATGTTCTGGAAGTGTTTGCTATTATCACATCTTATATATTGTTAATTTTTATTGTACTTAATTTAAGAAAAATAAAATTTGATTTTATTTCGTTGTCTATTTTATTGTTCTGCTCATATTGTTTTATAAGTATATTATGGGGTTCTCACGTAAGAAGCATTGCACAAGTTACTTTGCCATTTGTCCTTTTTTTTGCCATACGAGTAATGGTTAACGAACCAAAACAGATTAAACTGTTGCTATCAGTGCTATTAATTGCTTATTGTTTTCCTTTATTCGGAAGTTTATATAAAATAATTCAAGGATTCAACGTTTTAGATGTTGATCCGATTACCGGAATTGAAAGATTTGCCGGTATGTTCAAGAGAATCCATGTATTTTCCCAGGCCATGTTCTTCATCTCTATTTTTTTTTATATTCAAGTGAATATAAATCAGTTAAGAAACAGACAAATAAAAAGGACTTTGCTATTCTTACTCATCATTTCATTTTTTTGCCTTTTAAAAACTTATGTAAGATCTACCTCTTTAGGCTTATTTTTATTTTGGGCCATTGCTTTGTGTGGATATAATAAAAAATATTTTTTTATTTTATTAATTTCATCATTAATCATAGTAGTAATTTATATAGGTACTATCCAACAGATTTTTTTAAAATCCCAGGAAATGGACCTCAATGTCGCTTCAAGTGGAAGATTGACTCTGTGGGAACATAACATTAGCCTTTTTTTAGAATCAAGTTTTGAAAATAAACTGTTAGGACATGGTGCTGGAGTTGGATCTACGGGTGTTTTTGGTTCAGATAATGAAATTTGGGTTTCCCATAACGATTATCTTCAGCTATTGATGGCATTAGGGGGCGTTGGCCTGGTAGCATATCTTCTCATCTTTTTTGTACTACTGAAAGATGTTTATATGTCTAGTATGGATGGAAGTATAAAATATTTTTATTATGCGGTAATCTTTTCTATAACATTTATAAACTTTACAGATGGAATAACTCTTTATCAGGTAGGGTCATCACAACAATTTTGGTTTGTAATGGGGTTCTTGTATGTATTTAAAGATTTCAACGCAACCTCCTCCATCAATCTAAAAAATGATAACCTGACAAAGTCGGCCTATGAAAGGACCTCTGGAATATATGCCTGAAGCTATGGAGTGAAGAAGTTGAATCTCTATCTGCCTTCGACAATCGATTAATCGCCCTACCGGTTCATGGATAATTAATTCAAATAGTGAGGAGCTTAAAATATTGAAGCAATTAGAGACCGAGGACATAATGGGTTACAGGGTATTCAGCTCGAACCAGTTCCATCTTCTGGATGCTATTACAAATTGGACAGCGAAAGGAACCTACTGCAGGTTGCTTGCCTGTATTAACCCACATTCATATGTTGTTTCATTGAGGGACTCCGAATTTTCTCTTGCTCTTCATGGATCCGACTGGCTTATTCCCGATGGGATAGGAATTCTAATAGCTTCTCGGATTCTTGGGGGACGTATCAATCAAAGGATAACAGGTAGCGATGTATTCCATGGCCTTAATTCAAAGCTCAATAATACTGGTGGTAAAGTATTTTTTCTCGGTTCCACGGAAGCTACCCTGAATGCCATTTGCGATAAGGTCCGACTCGAATGGCCGGGTATTCGAATTGCAGGAACATATTCGCCACCATTTAAATCCGAATTTTCCGGCGAGGATAACAAAGCAATGCTGGAAGCTATTAATGCTGTTGCGCCGGATGTACTTTGGGTAGCAATGACTGCTCCTAAACAGGAAAAATGGCTAATTAAAAATCGACAGAATTTAAATGTTAAGTTCGCTGGAGCTGTAGGCGCTGTCTTTGATTTTTATACGGAACGAGTGAAACGATCCCACCCTAAGTTTCAGGGCTTAGGTCTTGAATGGCTGCCCCGCCTAATCCAAGAGCCGAGCAGGCTATGGAGAAGGAATTTCATTTCAACCCCGAAATTTCTTTACAGATTGGCGATTGAGCGGAAGATTAGACGGAAATAATTTTTTTTCGGGATAAATGGGCGGGCCATTATATTGTGAGTCTAAGTCAGCTTTCATAAACTACACACACCCGTCAGCCATATAGGCTGTATGAAGATTTCCATAAATATGATCGCCGAATGATTCTACATTCTGGTGATATAACTGATGCGTGTGTATCAGTCATGAATCTCGATGATAATACAGCATCGGATTCTTTTTTCGTTGAAAAAGAAGATTTAATCAAAAGAATTCTTCGCAGTTCTTTTGCTGGGTAGTTCATTATCAAATTGAAATCAAAACGAAAGAAATAAATTATGTCCATTGATGCGATTTTTTGTGTATGTATGGATCCTTGGGAAGAGCCAAAGAATGGGCAGGCTAGATTCGCCAGACAAATGTTACATGCTTTTAGTGGACGAATTGCTGTTGCAGGTGTAACAAACGAAAAATTACCCTTGAGGAGGTGGATTGATCGTCCTTTTGAAGGAAAAATTATAAAATTTTTTAATATGGGAAAATTACATCAAGAAGACTCAATCAAACCTATTATACCACTAAGAGTAGTTGTATACTATTATGCAAAAATATCAATGCCTATAATACACTCAACATGTGTAAAAAATATATTTATTGAATCTCCAGAAGTACTATTCGCTGCAGCAAACTATAAATGGAATAGTGTTTGCTATCGTTTCGCTGGTGTAAGCAACCCGGTTGCTAATTCAAGATACAAGTGGGCTAGATTGTTTGGCGCCTTTTTTGAAAGAAAAATGTTTTTAGATTTAAATAAAATTAACGTTGATTCAATCCTTGCCTCTGCTGATCATAAGGCTATTGATGAAGTGGTTGCACGTAGCAAAGGTTTATTAAACAGAAGTTTGATACATCATTTCCCAACTAGAGTCGATAGTGATTTATTTCAACCATTTTCAAAAATAGAAGAAAGAAAGGTACTTAATTTAGATAATGATAAGATCATAATTGTGTCCTGTGGGAGACTTAATTGGGTTAAAGGTTGGGATTTCATGCTCGACTCAATGGTTTTTTTACAGAAGGACGGTAGAGACTTTCAGGTCATTTTCGTTGGCGATGGAGAAGATCGTCTGAAATTATTCCAAAAAGCAAAAGAACTAAAAATTGAAAAAAACATTTTCGTAACCGGGTTTATACCAAATGGCGAAGTTCAAAGTTACCTGAATGCCGCTGACCTTTGTGTAGTGACATCACACAATGAAGGGTGGTCGTTGGCAATGCTTGAGATGCTATCTTGCGGCAAAGCTATTGTATCCACCGATGTAAGCGGGGCAAATGAAATGATACGTTCCGGACACAATGGATTCGTAGTTAAAGAAAGAAATCCAAACCTTTTTGCCGATGCAATCAGCAAAGCATTGGAGTTAAAAAATGCAAGAGATGTCAGTTTGGAGATCGCAGCACGATATTCAACGAAAACGCTTGCACCTGATTTAGCAAGTATTTGGAATCCGCTATCCTGAAATCCGAAAAATCCATTTTCCTTTAAATGTTTAACGTTTTGTGGTGATAGTGGTTTCGGTCCCCTTATTTATGAATATTTGCATATATTATAAAGAAGAGTCACTTGATTGCTATAAGGAAATAATAAGAGAAAATGAATATTAGTAGTGAAACCCAATTATGGAGGTTGAAACTTGAGACATAATGAATTGTGCGCGTGGTACGAAGAGGGCAATTAAAATGTGCGGTATTACAGGAATAGCTTATCTTCGAGGCGATAAAAAGGTTGCTCTTAAAACCTTAAAAACAATGACCGATGTTCTTGCCCACAGGGGACCTGATGGCGAGGGGTTTTATATAAATAACAATGTTGGTCTGGGACACAGGCGTTTGTCAATTATCGACCTTTCTACAGGAGACCAGCCAATATATAGCCGTGATAAATCGTTAGTTCTGGTATTCAATGGTGAGATATATAACTATGTTGAAATACGCGAAGATCTAAAAAAACTTGGGCACACTTTTCTCACCACGTCTGATTCTGAGGTAATCATACATGCTTATGAACAGTGGGGTTTAGATTGCCAGAAAATTTTTAATGGAATGTGGGCCTTTGCCCTCTGGGATAACAGGAATAAGTCACTTTTTATTTCTCGCGACAGAATAGGTGTCAAGCCGCTTTATTACTCTGTTTATAATAATACTTTTTCATTTGCATCTGAAATAAAAAGTATATTGAGCGTTTTCCCGGGAATGAAAATAAACCTAAGTGTAATTAGTCTTTACTTGACTTTATCATACATTCCGGCACCCCATTCTTTTTACAAAAATATACTCAAGCTTGAACCCGGTTGTTGCTTGCTGCTCAAAGACGGTAATTATAAGGTTTCCAGATATTGGGATTTGCCAGACATTGATGAACAAGATTTGATTAAGGACAAAAGTAGTGTATATGAACAATTCGATGACTTGTTCAGGGATTCCGTGAAGTTAAGAATGAGGAGCGATGTCCCTTACGGCGCTTTTTTAAGTGGAGGTCTTGATTCAACAAGTACTGTCGCCATTATGTCCGAGTTGTCGTCGTATCCGGTAGAAACTTTTACAATCGGTTTTAAAGAAAAAACCTTTGACGAAAGCGATCTTGCCAATGAGGCTGCTAAAAAGTTTTCAACACACCACCATCAGGGAACGGTGGAACATGATTCTTTTTTACAGTCATTAGAAAAGGTAGTTAATTCTTATGATGAGCCTTTCGGGGATTCTTCAGCTATACCAACAGGTTATGTGTCTAAATTTGCTGTTAAACATGTAAAAATGGTTCTAACGGGAGATGGCGGTGATGAATGCCTTTCAGGATATCCAGGCTATCAAGCTGAAAAAATAGCATATTACTACAAAAAACTACCTAATATTATTAGGAAAAAATTTCCAAAATCTGTTGGGCTCATAAGCCCTTATTTTAAAAATGACATGCGTTATATGTTGAATAGGATGCAACGGGTTGTCCACACATCAAATTTACATTTTCCAGATAGGTTTCTTAAAAAAGCAAGTTATTTCGATACAGACTTATTAAACGACCTGTTCATAAAAACAGATGGAATTATTAATCCTAAGGATTATATTTCAGATTTTTTTATTAAGACAAGTTTACAAGAAGGGTTCTATCAACTAAATGTATTCGACTTGAAAATCTCGTTACCGGATAGGATGCTTACAAAGGTTGACAGAATGACCATGGCTTATTCTCTTGAAGCTCGATCTCCATTTTTGGATTATCGCCTGGTTGAATTGCTTTTCAAAGTGGATATGAATGTAAAAATGGAAGGTTTCGAGCGTAAGACAGTGCTTAGGAATACTATCGGTAAAAGATTGCCCCGCCCAATATTGAAGGCAAAAAAGAGCGGTTTTGGCATTCCATTGAGAGAATGGATGAAGGAGAGCCAATTTCAAAAACATTTCAATAAGTTGAAGGCTCTGGAAGATTTCGGATTCCGATACAACACGATTAAAAAAATGATATCCGAAAATAATGGCGGCCAAAAAGATTACGGTAATCATCTATGGATGCTCTTCGTTCTGAACGAATGCTTAACAAATTTAAAGCCTTAATAGTTGAAGGATACAATTACTTTATACGGCACAATAGTTTTTTGCCCAAAAATGGTTGCCTCAAAAAGGTGGATTATGCAAAGGTCCTTTTGACTTGCTATTTGTTTAGAGTTTGCACAAAAGTGTCCAATATATGTTCAAAAATTCTCAAAATTCATGTTGTTTTGAAATTCTACTTTTTAATAACTAATTTAATTAAAGAGTTATATAGATTAAGCGTGATCGCTTTTAAACCTTGCATGGATTTTGCAATCTCCAACTGAGACATATTTGGATTGAAAAAGCCTATTGGGCTGTTTAATAGAATTCCAAAGGAAAAGTTTATTATGTCACTTAAAAAGAGGCCAGGTCAAAAACCGGGTCATTATTTGCGAATGCATGGGCAACTTTAAAATATCAATAGGGAGATATATTATGAAAGCGTCTTATAGATTAATTATGTTTATATTACTGATAATCGGGTCTTCCTTGATTTATGCTTCGGCCTATGCAGCTATCATAACGTGCAACACTTTGGTCGCTGATAATTCGACAGACAACACCGCTGCTCTCAATACATGCCTAAATGCAGCGAAAAACGAACCCGAAAAAATCGTTAATATTCCAAGTGCTGGAGCAAGTTCCTTTAAATTTAATAGTACTATAACGGTACCTGCAGGTGTTTCAGTAGTGGGGGCTGATGGCGCAAAGTTTAATCTGAGACCAGGCCTTGTATTAAAAGATTATAGCAAGATAACCAATATAGATTTTGTGAACACTGGTGGATATATTACAGTTCAAATAGGAACTGCCGGGGGTGGACTGGTAACAGGAGCAGAGATTAACGATTGTTCTTTCGGAGGTTCAAACTGGTCAACCATACTCGCCTGGGTCGCGAATGAATGCATAATTAATAATAACACAATCACAAATACTGGCACAGGGCAAAACATCTGTTTTCTTGGCGGCAAGAGAAACAGAATAACAAACAACAAGACAAACGGTGGATTTACGGGGATCATCCTTAAGTACGACCGCAGGCATAATACTTCCCCCGATGGGATGTTTGAAGACAACATCATTGCGTATAATAATGTTGGGCCGCATCAAGAAGAGGGTATCTCTCTCGACTCCAACGCTGCAATTTCTGCCAGCACCCCTGAGCTTGAATATGATACAGTTTCAGCAGTAAACGGGGCCAGCATCACTCTCTCCAACGTTAATTGGGGAGGGGGCGACGATCCCGATTATGTCGGTTATTACATCGTACCGTGTACCGGTTCCGCTATAGGACAATATAAAAAGATCATGGCGCAATCCGGGGCTACTTTTACGGTGGAAAGCGCGTTTTCTGATCTCGTACCTGGAGACGGGGTTTCTATCAACGCGCTTTATATCGGGAATGTTATCGCACACAATACCGTAACGGGGGGGTTCAGAGCCGACAGAATTTTGATTTATGGGAGTGCATTCCATAATCGTATTGAATATAATGACGTCGGGATTGCAAGTGAAAATGGGATTACAATCAAGTCATTAGACAGGGGGCCAGTTTCAAATATTAGTGTAACCGGCGCTGCTGGAAGAGGACCAGCTGGATATAATCTTATTCGAAACAACACAGCAAATGCTATTTATGTTCGCTATCGCTGCAATGGTGCTGCCGGTAGTTATAGTCCTTACAATTCGTACGGCAATGCCCTTGTAAATAACACAATAACCGGTAAGGTAACAATAAATTATCAGTATTACTATTCGTCTGGAAACACAGGTGGTTTTTCTCTGTTCGAAACGGGTGCAAATGATTGTAGTGGAACCACATCCTCTTATGCTGTTGCTTTGGACAGTACACCTCTCGACACCACCGATCAAACTTATACAGACTACGTCGAAGGCATTGCCAAACTTGATCCACCAAGTGGTGTACGAATAGAAACAATCGATGATTCTTCAAAATGAAGTGTATTTTTAATTGGAAAAAAGGACATGCGGGATTCTTTCTAAGGCCGCCAAACCGGAGGCAGGAATGGAATGATCGCATGTCCATAAATTTTCTTCACCATGCATGACGCTAAGTAGTCGGCCCTGGAAACATCCTAAGCTATAGAAAAAACTATCATTAAGCGTAGCTTTTTGATAGAGGGTTTGCAAGTTTTTCGTTTCCAAACGCTCAAAGCCATATAAATTTTATCATGAAACCGAAGAAATACCCGCACAAGACAGGTGCATATTATCACTGAACAAATTAATAAATGTCTTTCAGAACGAATAAGGATGATACGCTTCCCGCTCATCGTTGGTATCGTTTTTATTCATAGTTATGGCTATCAAGCCTCCTTTAGCAATGGTGTCCACGGCATAAAACAAATTAACCAAATTGGTCTGTTTTTACAAATTTTATTTTCTCAAGTCCTTGGGAGGATATCTTTGCCGTTGTTCTATCTTATCTCGGGCTACCTCTTCTTTCAAAGTTTTGATGGGTCCAAGAGAGCATATTTAAGCAAAATAAAGAAAAGGGTATCGACACTGCTGGTACCCTTTTTATTTTGGAACATATTGTTACTAACAGTTATCATTCTATTACAGAATATTTCCTTTACCGAGACATTTTTCAACTCTGGTAAAAAACCTATTCTTTCGTATAGGGCAATCGAATATGTGTGTGCGATATTCGGGATAGGCAGATCTCCGATATCCTATCAGTTCTGGTTTATAAGAGACCTGATTCTCCTTATGCTCTTTTCACCAGTTATTTTTATTCTTGCACGGCACCTTCCAAAATTGTCATTTTTTTTGCTGTTTTTGTTATGGTTCTTTAACATAAATTCCATAATCGATAATGAGGCCATATTCTTCTTTTATTCTGGCTGTGCTATCTGCACAAACGGTATTTCAACAACCCGGGTTGACAACTATCATTGGAAGCTAACGATAACATTTCTCCCTTGTGCCCTTTTTGACACCTACAACATAATGTCCCATTCTATGATACCGCCAACAGACAGTTTTTTTCACAAGATAGTTATACTTTTGGGCATTTTATGGATATGGTCGCTGACGAGCGAATTCATTGAAACATGGACGTCAAAAAGATTGCAATCTATTTCATATATATCTTTTTTTGTATTTGCGTTTCACGAACCATTGGTAACAGTATTAAAAAAATTATCTATCATGATATTTAAACCACAAGAAACTGTTATTATAACGTTTATTTATTTTCTTGTTCCAATTTCTGCGACAATTATTTCAATATGTGTAGGGGTGCTATTACGAAGAATGGCACCAAGCTTATACCGGACTGCAACTGGAAATAGGTAATTCCAAAGATGTTTTTTAATGGGGCTTAGGAAGCAAAACGATCAAATTGGCTGCTCTCTAAGCAATTATAATAAGACCTTATAGCCCCTAAGGGTTTAAAAGTGAATTATAAACTTCTAATAATCGGCCAGCTACCACCTCCTCATCATGGCTCGAATGTAATGACAGAAATGTTCATCAAATCACTTAAGAATTTAGGATGTAATATTACAATTGTCGAGAAAACATTCTCTAATAAAATTGAAGAGGTACGTAAATTATCGATCTCAAAGATATTTAAAATTCCTGTAATAACTTCACGATTGATTTATTGTTTGGTTAGAAATAAATATGATTTGTGTTTCTACTTCCTTTCTGTAAAGCCACCCTCGATTTTTGTTGACGCTTTTTTCCTTTTTATTATCATAATGTTTCGAATTAAGTATATTCCATATCTACACGCCAAAGGTCTTATTGACTTAAATGAAAAAATCGGCTGGCCCCTACTATCTTTAGTTAAGAAAGCAATTTCTCTTTCCTTGGGAGCGATTGTCTTAGGTGAAAGACTAAAATTGGATTTAAGCCATTTGATTCCTGATGAATATTTATTTGTGCTTCCCAATGCTATACCCGATATAAAATCAAACAAAAGTAATATCAATTACAATAAAAGTTGTCCTATCAAAATACTGTTTTTATCGAATCTCATGCCCGAGAAAGGTCCGATGGATTTTTTACGAATGGCAAAAAAAATAAATGAGACGAATAAAAATGTTCAATTTATTTTAGCAGGACCTATTATGTGTAGCCAGTTTTATTCTCAAATGGTTAAATTCATTCAGAATGAAAATTTTAAGGACGTTATTACTTTAACTGGGCCAGTATATGGGGCAAAAAAGGAAGCCTTATTTGCAGAATGCGATATATTTGTCTTCCCCACGCATGATGACGCCTTTGGATTGGTTAATTTAGAAGCAATGCGCGCAGGACTCCCAATTGTTTCTTCCGATGAAGGTAGTATCCCAGAAGTTGTTATTGACGGTGTTAACGGCTTTATTATCGATCCAAAAGATGTTGATATGTTAACTGATCGTGTTTTAAAGTTGGTTATAGAGCGTAAATTAAGAATTAAAATGGGGACTGCTGGCAGAGAAATTTATGAGAAGAAATTTACAATTGAATCATACCAAAAAAGATTGGAACAAGGGGTAAATTTTTTTATCAATCTCAAAAATAAATCAGATGCCTATTAACTATCACAAAATTTTTATAAAATTTTGTCGCTTAAAACCGGTGCGAAAATCAGTGCTAAGCGGTTGCCTAATAGTGGGTGGATTTTTAACTTTTCCTAACAAGATGGCTGATGAGCATTCAGGTGAGCAAAAAGGGGTCAAAGTTAGGGGGGAATTTATATTTCATTTCCGAAATTATTGTGTAATCTACGCCAGAATTAATTTGCCATCATCTTACCGTTTACTATTAGAACCCACTATAATATGAAGACAAATCGTGCTACCTTGATTTGCATTATCTGTTCTGGCCGCAAAGATCAGATGGCTTTTCAATACCCCTTTCAAAAAAAAGGCTGGTAATGAAAAGTATAGTTGCGTCCATTCAAATTCCCAAAAAAAATAGCTGCAGTTGAAGGCATTGAATACATAACGAGTTGCTACTATTGCCAATCCAGAATCACCAGTCCCGTCCAAAAGAAATAAACCAATATCGCATATTCGATCCATTTTCTAACCTATATAAAAAATGGTTCTGGGTTTATTCGATTCTATTGGTGATTTCCGTGATATGGCCGTTTGATTTTTTTAGTGAAAATCGAGTTCAATGGCTTCAGGAAACAAATGGAATTGAATTTACAGGAAATGGTATCGTGATGACTTCGGTACCTCCGTTGGACCTGTATGAAAAGCTAACCACAGGGCAGGGCCTAACAATTGAACTATGGCTGGAAACAGCTGATATCGGTCAAAAAGGCCCGGCAAGGATTGTATCGTATTCGCTTAACCCTGGTTCAAGGAATTTTACGCTGGGTCAGGAAAAAAATGCCTTGATAGTGAGGCTTCGTACGACTGAAACAGATATGAATGGTGTGCGTCCTCATTTGGTTGTAGAAAATGTATTTAATAAAAGAAATGATCTGCTTCACATTGTTGTTACCTATGACTGGACCAAGCAAATTGTATTTGTGAATGGCATAATGTGCATGGCCAAGTCAATTCCCGGGGGAACTTTTTCAAATTGGGACCCAACCCATTATCTAATCCTTGGAAATGAAGGTACATGTAACCGTCCCTGGCGGGGTAAATTGCGGCATATTTCCTTTTATAACAGACCTTTAGACGCTGAGGAAGTGTATTCCCTATTTCATAAAAATGAAATATCAAGGTTAAATACACTGGATAAGAGGAAGCCAAATCGAAATGGCATCATTACAGAATATCGTTTTAGTGAAGGGAACGGAAACTCGATTCATGGGGCAAAGGATTCAGAAATAGCGTTGGATTTTTTAATCCCTAAATATGCACGCCCCTATACAGCACCTTTTTTGCGATGGCCAAGTGATAATTTGGTATACACATTAAACCATAGAGATACGTTGCTCAATGTGCTGGGATTTATTTTGTTTGGTTTTTTGGGGCATGGGATGATGAGGAACACATATTTCTTATCATGGCGGATTTCAATTTTTGTTTTGATTACAGGGATATGCTTAAGCTTTTTTTTCGAGTCTATGCAGTATTTCTCTGTAAAAAGGGACTCCTCTGCAATCGACTTTTGTGCAAATTCTATTGGGACTGTTTTGGGAATCTATATTGATTGGGCCTATATCAGACATGTAAAACAATTCTGGGAAAAGAATACCAATATATAGCGAAATACGTTTCTGCCTATTTTCTTATCCTATTATAAGGAAATAGAAAGTTGATATTAGGGAAATACCTGATTGCACCTTGGTTCTGTGTGTTATATCTGTTCATTAAATATAACCCAGTGCTTAATTATTACGGAAAACGAATATTCATAATTAATCTAATTGAATTCTCAGGTTTTTTAATGAATTGGGGTGAAGAGTTGTTATGTTGTTGCTTACAGTCTTATTAGTATCCACAAGTATTACGATTGCGCTGATGCCCTTTTTTATCAGTTTGGCTTACAGACTTCAGGCTGTGGATGAGCCGAACAGCCGTAAGGTGCATAAAAGTATTATGCCCAAATGTGGTGGTATGGCTATGGCGATAGGGGCAATGACACCTATTGTACTGTGGGGTCCGATGACACCTTTTACCAAGGCTGTATTGCTTGGAGCGATTGTGATTGTAACCTTTGGTGTGATGGACGATATTAAAGATCTCAATCCGATGATGAAATTTAGCGGTCAGATTGCCGTGGCATTGATTGCTATATTTGTGGGGGGTATTAAAATCAGTTCATTGGGCAATATATTGCCCGTGGGTGTTGTATTGCCGGATTGGCTTGCCATCCCGCTTACGATTTTTGTAATTGTTGGCGCTACGAATGCCACAAACCTGGCAGATGGGCTGGATGGGTTAGCCGGCGGTATTTCCCTTTTAATTTTTATTTGTATCGGGTACCTGGCGTTTTGTGAAAAATATTTTCCTATTACCATTTTTTCAATCGCCATTGGTGGGGCGATTCTTGGATTCTTAAGATTTAACACATATCCCGCAAAATTATTTATGGGAGATGCTGGAAGCCAGCTACTTGGTTTTTTGGCGATTTTATTCTCCATTAACCTGACACAGAAAGTTACTCAGCTTAATGTGTTGTTGCCATTGCTGATCATGGGTTTGCCTATATTGGATACTCTGACAGTGATGATTAAACGATTGGCAAATGGTATTTCCCCTTTTGTAGCAGACAAGAATCATTTCCATCATAAACTCACGGACATGGGACTATACCATACAGAAGCGGTACTATCCATTTATGTCATTCAGTCGGTATTTATCATTTTAGCGATTACTTTACGGCATGCAAGCGAATGGCAGGCACTGGCAACTTACCTTATATATTCAGGTTGTGTAATCAGTTTTTTTTATGTGACGTCCATCAAAAAATATCGTCTCAATCGAAACATTTTGCTGCATCCGATTAAGATGCAGCTTCGGTCTCTTAGAGATGGTGGTACAGCAATCAAATTCTCATTTAGAATTGTAGAAGTAGGTTTCCCGACATTGTTGCTTGCGAACTGTTTGCTTGCCGCTCCTCCGTCTAAAGTATATCTGTTCGTTTTTGGCGCATTGTGCATTATTATTATGTTGATGTGGAGCTTAAAGACTCCTTTTCTGGATACCATGATTCGGTTGGGATTATATTTAATCACGCCGTTTTTGGTTTATGCCAGCGATAGGGGTATCCATGCATATATGGACTCAATATATGTTAAACTATATCATTTTTCTTATCTGATTCTTTTTTTGTTTGTAATTCTGACCCTGAATTTGACACGCAGAGCGACACGGTTTAAGAGTTCGCCAATGGATTTTCTAACAGTATTTATTATTATGTTGATCCCAAACTTGCCCAATACGGAATTGCATGATTACTTTTTAGGTCTTGTGGCTGCAAAAACAATTGTACTTTTTTTCAGCTATGAAGTTTTAAAAGGCGAATTGCGTTTGAAATCAAGGAATTTATCATTTATAACTGCCATGCTGATGATTCTCCTTGCGAGTGTTAAAATTATTTTATAGGATTTGTATTTCAAACACTGCATATTGTAATTTTAATTAAATTAACTTAAGCTGAGACATAGGACTGGTCGACTTAATTGGTCGGCATTTTTTTTATTAGTGAAGGCGTGTGATCATTCCTTTATAGGTTGATTATTTTTTTATTTAGAAGCTGATATCTTAAAAAGCAAACATACTTATTTGCGTATAAATCGGCATTACGAAGGAGAATATATGTTAAAAATAAAAGGATATTTTTTTATTTTTATAATAATAGCGAGTAGTGTAACTATATCATATGGCGATACATATCGAATTGGCCCTGGTGATATCCTTGAGATATCTGTTTGGAGGGATCAAAATTTGAGTCGTGATGTTGTTGTTCCACCAGATTGTATCATCTCCTTCCCTTTAATTGGGGATGTGGATGCAACCAATATGTCAGTACCGGAACTACGGAAAAAGCTGTCGGAGAGACTTTTAGAATACTTACCTGATGTTTCAGTTACGGTAATGTTCAAACAGATTAACAGCCTGAATGCATATGTCATAGGCAAGGTCAGGAGTCCTGGCGTATTCCCGATAACCATGGAAACCAGTGTGATGCAGATTTTGTCCATGGCAGGGGGGCTTACTCCTTTTGCGGCTGAACGCAACATCCATATTCTTCGTCAAAAAAAGAATAATATTGAAAAAATTGATTTTGATTACAAAATGATCCTGAAAGGGAAAGACCTTAGACAGAATATTTTATTAAAACCCGGTGACGTGATTGTTGTGCCATAATGGGCATAGGAATTCACAATTAGCCATTCGGTGGAGATGTAATAGAGAATGGGTTTAGGGTTGATAGGGGTTAAGGACATTGCATTACAAAACGGAGAACAGAATGAGCACATATATCACAATAATGGATTTTAAAGGGATAATCCGGCGTCGTAAAGGAATTTTTTTAGTCACTTTTTTAATGATAATTTTGATAGTATCGGCGATAGCGGTTTATCTTCCACCCATTTACAGCGCTGAAGCCACAATTGTCATTGAAAATCAGGAGATCCCGGAAGAATATGTTAAATCGACAATTACCACTTATGTAAACGAGCGGCTTCATAATATAGAACAGCGAGTCATGAGTAGAGATAAGCTTATGGAGATTATTCATACATATGGTCTTTATCCTGAAATGGATTCAACCGCTGAAATGGTAGATAAAATGCGGAAAGCTATTCAATTACGCCCCATTGATATCCAGATTTCGGATAAACAAAGCGGTAGGCAAATGATGATAACAACTGCATTTATTTTATCCTATGAGGGTAGTGATCCTGTATCTGTGGAAAAAGTAACAAATTTGCTTGCTGATTTGTTTATTAAGGAAGATAAACAGGCGCGAGAGCAAATGGCGGGTACCACGACGGGATTTTTTGAAAAAGAGTTGAAAGGGCTTAAGCAAGAAGTCTTACGTCATGAGAAAAAGATCAGTGAGTTTAAAATAGAAAATATCGAAAAACTGCCAGGTTCTACAACGATTAACCTTCAGGCGATATCTCGTTTAGAATTGGACCTGGACAGAATTGATACACGTGTTCAAACATTGCGGCAAAAAAAGATTTTATTTCAAGGACAAATCGCGAATACTGAAGCATTAATGCCTGTCATGACAGAGGACGGAAAGATGGCGAGCAATCCCAGCGAGCGCTTGAAATATCTACGATTACAACTAATTCGTTTGCAAGCCAGCTTATTGCCTAAGCATCCGGATATAAAGGCACTAAAAAATGAAATAGCTGAGTTGGAAGCGCAGGTTGGTGAGACGGACGCCTCAGTTGAAAAGATTAGATTGCTTGTTTCTTTACAAAGTCAATTGGCCCAATCCCAGGCCAAGCTCGGGAAAACTCATCCGGACGTTGTGCGTTTATCAAAAGAAGTGGAAATACTATCCAACGAAGTCGATCAACTTGGGATGGCCAAAATAATAACGCAAATTTCGGATGAAAAACCGGACAACCCGGCGTATATGAATCTCAAAACTCAAATTTTGATTACAGAGGAAGAAATTAAAGCCGCATATAGTGAGCGCAAAAAAATAGAAGAAAAATTGGAGGATTATCGGAAAAAGCTTGAAATGGTTCCGTTGGTTGAAGAGGAATATAATAAACTGACAATGGACTATGAGAATGCTAAGCACAAGTACAATGAAATTTTAAATAAATTACTCACTGCAAAAATTTCGCGGGAAATGGATATGGGGCAGAGTGGTGAACGGTTTACGATTACCGAACAGGCTGTAATACCTGAAGCTCCAAGCAAGCCAGATCGAATTAAGATAATCCTGTTAGGTATCGTATTGGGTTTGGGAACAGGGATAGCTTTGGCTGCCCTGAAAGAGGGATTGGACCATTCAGTTAAATCAGCGGATGATATAGAAAGTATTACCGGTGTGCCGGTCATAGGGACTATTTCAATTTTCAATCCACGTATTAAAAAGGAATCCATTGGTTGAAGAAATTACTATCTATCATTTCAAAATCCTAATGAGATAAAATTATTATTTTAAATATAACCGGTGAACTAAAATGAATAAATTATTGCAGGCGATGGATAAAGTCAGAAAAAGCGAGCATGCTAGTCCGATACGTTTTGATGAACAACGAATTGAGCGTGAATTTTCAACTCTTGGAACCTTTATTGGTAAAGAATCTTCTCCTAATCGTGAAGTGCAGGTAAAGTATTCAAAAACAAAAGTCCAGACCAATGATCCCAAAATACTAAAGAAAAACAAAATATTATCAATAAACGACGATGATAGGGAAACAACCAATCAGTTGAGATATTTACGGACACAGGTACTGGATAAGCTTAAAGCAATAGGGGGTAATAGTCTATTGATTACCAGTGCCAACTCGTATGAAGGTAAAACGTTTACCAGCATTAATCTTGGTGTGAGCATCGCCAAAGAATTCGATAAAACGGTTTTAATTATTGATGCAGATCTCAGAAAATCATCACATAATCACTGCGTTTTTTCAAAGGATTTTTTTGATTTAGATGTAGATAAAGGGCTTGTCGATTATTTGGAAGGAAATGCTGAAATTCCGGAAATACTGATCAATCCGGGTATACCCAAATTAACATTGATTCCAAGCGGAAAACCAACTCCGAATGCAGCTGAGCTTTTGAATTCAGCAAAGATGCAGGAAATGATGGCAGAAATTAAAAAGCGATACCCGTCAGATAGGTTAATCATTGTCGATGGCCCACCTCTAATACAATACCCTGATCCCATTATTTTATCTCGCTTCGTAGATGGCGTTTTGCTCATTGTTGAAGCAGAGAAGACATCAAGCGAGGATTTGAGAAAAGTAATAGCCAACTTGAAGGATATCCCCATTATTGGCACTGTTTTGAATAAGAATAAAGGATAAGCCAATTTAACCCCAAAGTATTATTTTTTGTAAGGGGTTTTGGGTAATCTGGAACCCTAAAATAAGACTTTCTCTGATTGACTCACTTTCATAAGCTTACTAATCTGTTGTAAAAAATAGTTGTAAGTTGGCCTTAGCGATTACTACATGAAAAGATATTTTATTTTAGAGGGGTTGTGTAATTTCAAAAGAGTAGCTTTATTGGCGTCTTCTAAACACCCATTGAAGAAAAATTGAAATTTATCTTGGGTTTTTATATCAATATTGACGTATTTATCTTGATGCGATATGGATGCCCTTCGCTGACTTTATACAAGGTAGTGCGAATTTATAAACGGGCAGCTTTATCTGCCGATGAATTATTTTTTTAGGTTAGAAATATTGGATCAGATCGTGAGATATTCAAAAAGAACAAAAATGACACATATGTTTCTGCCGGTATGTATTTATATTCTGGCAGTGGTTTTTATCGTGTTACTTAGGCCTTCATTTTCGACATTAAATGATCCTTCAACGTGGTCAATACCGTTAGAAAAGAAAACTGACAATAAACAATTAAAAATAGACACGCAAATTCCGATTGAAAATTCTGGTTATATTAAGGGGAAAATAGTGAGTCCTGAAAACATAATTTTAATCAGGAAAGATAGGAAATCAGCTCTGGTTCCCCTCGCGACTGAGGGCCCAAAAAGACAGGTGGGCTCTATAAATGATTTGACTTTTGCTGGGCTATCGGATGAAACCAAAGTGGCTCAAAGAGATATAACCAATCAATCTTTTTTACGCTTTAATCAAAAAGCTGGTCAATTCCATGACTCAAGTATGTTTTTGGGTAATTCTGATTTTTGGTCGGTATTGGAAATCAAACATGTTCTATTGGCTTTTGGATTAATCGGGTATTTTTCTATAAGAAGGAAGGGTGATACATGAAAAAGAGCAATTGCCCGGAAGCATATTTATTGCATTGATATATGTGAAGGTTGGTCTGATTTTGATAACAGTTTACGATATTGTTTGTGAAAAGATCTTTGTTTGGTCAACTTGATTTTTTAAAAGATATAGCGCTATTGAAAAGCGCGTGAATTGAAGGTTTTCTATTACTGCTATGGATGGGAATGAGTTTAATGAACAAACAAAACCGAATGTTTTCTGTGGCAATGGATGGTGAGATTAATCAGAACTTTAACAATGAAAAAAGAAAGAGTCAGAGGTTTTGTGTAAAACGTGGGCAATATTCTGTGCAGGTTTGGGGTAGTGGAGAGGTGATAGGGACAATTGTCGATATAAACACGACCGGTCTTGCCTTTTTATATCCTTTAGAGGCACTGATGATAGAGGAGAATGAAAAATTAGATATTGTTGATAGTGATCAAAACCTAATAATAGGAGATATCGCATATAAAAATTGTTATGATTTTGAAATGAACGAGGAATTTTACCAAAGTTCAACAGGTAACAGACGCCGGGGGGTTCAATTTCAAAAGATATCAACTATAATAAAATCCAAATTGGAAAATTTCATCCGTGATTGCGCCAATGCAGGTTGTCACGAGTATGCGGAATCAGGTTCATCATTAAGAAGTAATTGAAGTTGGAATCAGACTCATCCTGTTAGGTGATGGAAGAATAGATTGATTGACAAGTATTATTTTTTTAATAATTCTCAAGAATTAAAAATGTTATGAGAAGTTTATCTTTGATTTTGGGGTCAACCTGCAAAAAATAATTTATGAAACAATTTATTATTACTTGCCTGCCAATTAACATTTCATTAAGACCTTATTAGTTCTTTGAACAAGTCTCCTTTATTTTTTTTTGTCTTTTCCACATAATCGGTTTAAGGATAATTCTTTAAGTTAAGGAAACAGCTTTTAATATGCGATGGGTAACACTTGAAAAAAGTTTTAGGATCGTTCTTTTTGTTTTATATTTTGTTTGTTGTCCTGCCGAAAGCCTGTTTGCAAATGAATTGAAATTGGAACCTGCTCTCAGTTTGGCCGGAGGTTATAATGATAACCTTTTTTGGGAAAAGAATGGCAAAGTCGGTGATGCGGTCGTAAAGATTCATCCGGACTTAAAGCTGGATTATCGTTCAGAAGTCTCACATATCTCATCGCTTTTTTCCTTTGATTTTTTTGGTTATGCAGATGAAAAAGAACTAAATGATATAAAAAGCGCGTATCAGTTGGCAGGCGATTTTCAGGGAAGCGAGAAATGGAGTTCGGAGATAGAAAGTTCCTTTATTAAAGATACGACACTTGATAGTTATCTGGAAGAAACAGGTCGTGTGATACGAAGAGAAGATCATGATTTGTATAAGATAGGTGGAACAGTTGCCTATGCAATGTTTATAAGATCCAGTATCGCGTGTAGTTATAATTATTTAAATTCCAGTTATTCTGACCCTGATTTTTTTGACTATAATCAGCATTCCGTTTTTTTGTCATACAGGCATCGTATGACAAATGAAATTGACACCCTCAGTATAGACCCCGCTTATTCTTATACAAAAACAGGTTGGAATAATACTGAAAATTTATCGCTTTCAATGGGTTGGACTCGAAAATTGACCGAAGTGTTTTATGCAAGGATGATGATAGGTTTACGGCATACCGTAGTATCTTATGATAATAGTTCAGAAGATGATGACTATCAAGGCGCTAAGGCCCTTTTTGATTTGACATGGAACAGGGCAGAGCGAATACGCATAAAAATAAATTATTTCCATGACCTGAGAACAACGGTCGATGGTGATGTTATAAACACGGATAATGTCTATCTGAAATATGATCACAGCCTGACATACTATTGGGGAGTGGGGATATCCGGCCGGCTTATCAATTCCTATCAATTAACCAGTTCTGTGGCAGATAAATCAAGAACAATATATTATCAAATTGAACCACATGTTTATTATCACCTGACTGAAACAAGTTCCTTAATTTTTTATTATCGATACCAAAACAGTTATGATGATTCCTTAAAAAACAACAAAGAGGTAGAGTGCAATAGTGTTTGGCTCGAATTTCAGATTGGTTTTCCAGTGGAGTTGTAATTGAAGATATCTCTCAAAAATCAATACCAATGGATAGTATATTAAAAAAACCGGGATATATTCTATTCATTTTTCAGGCATCAAATAAGAGCGCATTTAGAGATATTACGTTTTTATCCAGGGTTTGTCCTTGAAAAATTATAAAGGCTGCATTACTTTGATCCGATAAACTATCATGCTGTGCTAAAGTGATTGGCTTGCCGTTTGATATTAACACCATAAAGTGGTTTGCATAGCTTGCAACTTCCCTATATGCTTCCTTGATAGCTTTGATAACAGGTAACTCCATATGTATAAAGCGTTTTATCATTTTAATAAAAATCCTTTTCAATTGGCGCCGGATTCTCATTTTTTGTATGCCAGTGTGAAGCATACCAAGGCATTAACCTATATAGAATATGGGTTGAACGAAAATTTAGGATTCATGGTTCTTTCCGGGGAGGTCGGTTCCGGGAAGACGATTACGATTCATTTCCTTGCGAAACAGCTCAGTGAAAAATTCAAGGCAGCGCTTATTTTAAATACAAATGTAGATGTCGATCAGTTGTTATACATGATTCTCAGGGAATATGGTCTTGAAACCGTAAACAAGGATAAAGCAAACCTTATCGAAACGTTGAACGTGTTCCTGGTTAAAAATTATTCGGAAGGCAAACGCGTGGTGCTGATTATTGATGAGGCACAGAATTTATCTCTTAAGGCCCTTGAAGAAGTAAGGATGCTGTCGAATCTTCAAAGCGGAAGTCATCAGTTGCTGCAAATTATGCTTGTGGGGCAGCCCGAGCTTCTTAGCATGCTGAAAAAGCCTGAATTACGTCAGTTGAACCAGAGAGTCGCCGTTCATTACCATTTGACGGCCCTTGATAAGGAAGAAACAGAACTTTATATTAAGCATCGTTTAAAGATTGCCGGTGCAAGCATCAATTTGTTCACACCCGCTGCCGCAGATAAAATTTATGAATTTTCCGGGGGTATCCCCCGATTGATCAATTTGATCTGCCAGGCGGCACTTGTGTATGGGTTTGCGGATGAGGCCAAAAGAATCAGTCAGGACATTATCCAGCAGATCAAGGATGATAATCTTACCATTGGTATAGATAGCGAACCCGAGGCCTTAAGCGGCCAATCGAAAAATGTGCAAAAGCTTTCTGGTGACAGCAGTCTTGAGGCAAGGGTGCACTCTCTTGAAAAAGAGATAGTCAATTTGAAAAAGGATCTATCCGACCATACAAAGAACCTGGAACCGGAAGCTGATGAAACAGAGTCCCCGCAGGCCGGTCAGTTGAAGCAGGAATTAGCCCAGGAGCGAAATCGCAATGCCAGGTTGATCCAGGAGTATAAGCTTTTAAAACAAAAATATGATAAGCTTCTGAGAAATTAATTATTCATCAGGCTTCCAAAGACGTTAACCCTTCACGAATGGCGAATTTTGTTAATTCGGCAATACTTTCTACATTCAGCTTGGTCATTATTTGTCTGCGGTGAGTGTCCACAGTTTTAATGCTGATGTGAAGCTGTGAGGCAATGCCCTTGGTTTTGTTGCCTTCAGACAGCAGTTGCAGGATTTCGCGTTCTCTTGCTGTGAGATTATTGTTGGATTCCCCTCTTATTTTCTGGCCATTCATATATGCCTTCACCACGATATCCGAAATATAAGGGCTCAGAAAAACACGACCTGCCAGGGCCCAACGCACGGCACCCGCCAGTTCCTCAAAAGCGCTACGTTTAAGAACATAACCGGAAACGTTGGCAGCAAGCATGGCTTCCACAAAGCGTCTGTCTGTATGCATGGACAGCGCGATCATTTTAACCTCAGGGAATTCAGAGGAGATCTGCATGGCAAGATCAATGCCATTCAATTGCGGCATGCTGATATCCAGTACCATGACATTGGGTTTCAGTTTTCTTACCAGTTGCAATGCTGTCTGGCCATTATCCGCTTCGGCGATCACTTCCATATCCGATTGTTGTTGAAACAGAAGCCGGAGTCCGTCACGAATGATTTTGTGGTCATCTACTACAAGTATTCTTGTCTTCATAGTTCCATTCCTCATTAACCGCTACGTCATTTTCACCTAACAGGGGCATTATCAGGGAAATATGTGTCCCTTTTCCCGGTTGAGATTGTATGTTCAAATATCCCTCATATTGTTTGACACGTTTGATCATATAATAAAGACCAAAATGACCGTTCCTTGCATATGATGAAATATCATTTGCATTAAAACCAATCCCATCATCAATGATATCAAATCGCAGCCTGCATCCTGTCTTTCGAATAGACAGTTTTATTATATTGGCACGGGCATGCTTGACGGAATTCAAAATGAATTCACGAATTGAACGATAGCAAAATGTTTGAAGATAGCCTTCAGGCAGGTTCAGTCGTCCATCGGGCGAAAAGATGATTTTAACACCGTACTGTTTGGATTTTTTATCTACTAACCACTTTAGGGCAGCTTCCAGGCCTTCTTCTTCCAGAATGGGGGGCTCAATTTTGAAGATAAGGGTTCGAATGTCGTCAATGGTTTGATCAACCTGTCCCCTGATATCATCAATAAGCGCCTTTAAATCGGTTTTGGATGTGAATTTTCGTAAAGCCCCCAGTTTTATCTGCGCGCCAGCCAGAGACTGAATCGCACTGTCATGAAGGTCAGAGGCAATTGAACGTCTTTGAAGGTCTTCCATGATTGCAAATTGGTGCGACAGGGCGCAAACCCGTTTTTCATAAATTTTGATCTGTTCTTCCGCCTGTCTTCTTCTATGAATTTCCCTTCGGAGACATTGTTTTATTTTGTATGATTCAGCTTTATTCCTGTTGGGAAGTTTGGCCAGCTCTTGATGATGCAGGCAGAGTATCTTCCTGGAAACATTCAACCTGTTGTTAGACAACATTTCGCTTATATGTTTATTCGCCATGTGAAAATTTAATCCGTATGTTGTTTGCTAAATTATTACCCTGAGTTTAAGTCTTACTTTTAGCAAGATTTGTGCCGATGGTTGATTTTGAATTATTTCATAAAAAATCAATAATTTAAAAAAATATGTGATGAAAGGCTTAGATGGTATTAGGAAATGAAAGTAATAAAAAGCAGAAAACAAATTCATAGATTTATGGGAAAAATATAGCGATTGGCTGATGCAATTTTCAGTTTTTTAAACGTCAATTTTACTATTTTTCGAGGATTTCCCCTCAATTTTATCATGTTCTTTTTTGTAATATGTATAATACATCGTCACAGTATCTGGCGGTTTAATGAGCCTTTGAAAAAGATATCGAAAAACAAATACCACCACCACCAATGAATTGGGGGCCCCTCTGGTCTGCCACCTCCTGGCTGAAGAAATTGTATCCCCAAATAAAAATATCTGTCGACCGATTGTGTTCAGCCGTATACTCAGTTCCACATCCTCCATCAGGGGAATATTTGGAAAGAGATGATGTGACAGGACAGGTTCCCGCCGGAAAAACTGAATCTGATCACCAAAACTGATCTTAAGGAACACGGAACGGAAGGCATTCATCAGCTCTATCCACGTCATAAAAGGTCCTTTTTTATCAAATTTCCCGCCAACAGAGCCACCCGCGATATCCGGATGTGCAGATAGTGTTGTAAGTATCCGGGTAAATACAGGGGATATAACTAAAGTGTCTGCGTGAACAATAGCCACAACATCCCCTGTTGCAGCCTTCACACCTGAGAAAATCTGCCCCCCCCGTCCTCCGCCGTTTTCCGGCAAATGATCGTTTAAGATAACAGTTGCCCCCTCCTTTGCTGCAATGTCCCGGGTATTATCCGATGACCCGGCATCCACAACAATAATTTCGTTTACCGCAGGATCTTGTCGAATGCTTTTGATAGCCATTTCGATCCGTTTAGACTCATTTTTTGAAGGGATGACTACGGACAGTGTTTCAGGTGGCAAAAATGTTTCGTAGAAAATGATCCGTTTTGAAAAAAAATAGGCCTCAAACGAAAAAAGAATATAAAAGAGAAGCCATCCGGCTGTCTGGAAATACCAGGGCAAGGCCCATGCTTCTGTGGGGTGTGAGATGCCAATGGCTGGAAAGCAAATGCATAGGAACAGGGACAGGAAAATCCATGAGCCATTCATCCTTAGTATGGCAAAGGGGAGTATCCATGATAAATACCAGAAATGGAGGGTTGGCGAAAAAAGAATAAACGCCCCAAATGCGATAAAAATTCCCTGAACCGGATCATGGCCTAAAGGCTTTTTTTTGTCCAAATACCAGACATAAAGCGTAGCCAGAAAAAACAGACAAAAAAGTATGCCCGAAATCCTCGTGGCCGTTCGGATATCATTTACACCCAAAAGAATGAGATTGTGGATCGATCCGTTCAAGGCATCATCACTCCCGAACCCGAACAAATCCTTAAAAAAAACAGGCTGCCAGCCAAGGTGCAAAAACGGCAGGAAAGGAAGCATCACCACAATAATCGAAATAGGCAACCATTTGCAGTTATCGCGGTTTACAAGAAACGGTAACGCGAGAAAAGAGACATCTTTGATCTGTACGGATATGCCGATTAAAATAAACATCCGTACAAAATATTTTTTATCATGGCAGTAAACCGATGCCAGAAGAAAAAAAATCATCATGACATCAAAATGACCCTGACCTGAAAAACTATAGAGGATGAGTGGATTAAAGGCATACAGACAGGCCCATCTGATATCGAGTTTCCTTTTTTCAAGGAGTTCAATCAGAATAAGCAGGGTGCCTATATCGAAAATAGCCATGAGTATTTTGATTTCACGGATGGGTTTGTCTTCAAACAGGAAGGGAATGATACCTTCTGACGGTAAAAAAGACAGGATGGCGCTACGGCACATGATCGCCAACACAAAAATGACAAGGCTTGCGTTTTTAAATGATATATTCCCCGGGAAAAGAAAAAATATCATCAAGCAGGTTATCCATGTCGCTGCATATATCAAAACGAATGGGCCGGAATAAAATATGATATCCATGGAATCGCTCAGTTTATATCGTTCAATCGCCAATCGTAATCAAGATATTCGATTTTAACAGCCTGCCTTTTTATCATATCCTGCTCGCTGACGACAGTCGTAAAAAGAGTGGCATAATGGGCGAAAAATCGTTCAAGGGAGGTGAATGTCATTTCAAAATCACTGCCATACCATTTAAATATTTTTGATACTTCAAGTGTCTTTTTTTCAGGATTAAAACGGTTTCTCGATTTGTCTCCTAAAAATCGTTCAACATTGGTTTCGAGCTGTTTATCAAGCTTATCCGGTGTAAACGCTTCGTCCAGGAGTGCCGGGCATCCGATGGATGCACAGACCACGGCCATATGAATTCTGGGCTCATCAAATGCGCCTTTTTTCCGGATCATATTGTGTTCAATGTCATCCAGAGAAACAATTTCTCCAAACAGGCTGATAAATTCGATGTTCCATGGGCCTTTGAAAAATGTCTTAATATCCCTGATAGAGTTCACCGGATAGTGATCAAGAATCAGTTTGACGGTAAAGGCATTATAGGCATTGATCAGAAAGGATAGCTTTTCGTCTGAAGACCAGCCGTTAAATTCCGCATGCGTTATCCGGGACAGGCCTGACAGGTATGTATCCAGTGGGGCTATATCCTTTTTAAACGCCTGATAATCGACCTGGGATATACGATTTTCATTTTTCATGACAACATGTTTTTTAAGAAGCTCAGTCCAGATGGCGTGCTGCTGATCGAACGGCTGTGACAATACCGGTTGAACCATAAGTAAAATGAGTGTGACGAAAACTGTGGATTTTTTTATCTGGCTTACCATTTTTCCCTCACTTCATGTCTGTTTGTGATGTGTAACTTTGGGTTATCGTTTGACACATGACCTGTATTTGGATATATTTGGGTTTAAAAAAAAGGGCTTATAAAAATATACACCTGAATAAGCCTGTCTTGAGTCCTGGAAACTGCAAATGTTATACCTTTCATTCAAGCAAGATTCAGATAAAAGCATGTTTTTTTTCAATTAACAAGATAACTATAGCCAGTCTTATTTTAAATGGAGCACATTTATGAGATCAGCGTATCACGCACGGGTCATTTTTCTTTTAATATTTATATTTTCGGTTTTTGTAAATCAGGAACTGCTTGCTGCACCGAAAATAATATTGGAACGGGGAATAAGCAGTTATCCATTGGGGGCAGGCCTGGCGTATCTGGAAGATAAAAATGGCGATTTGGCCATAGCGGATGTGGATACACCGGAGATGGCGGAAAGTTTTGTCAGGAATGAGACCGGGGTGATCAATTTTGGATTTACGTCTTCTGTTTACTGGATAAAATTCAATGTTGAAAATGAAAATCCTGAAGTCAAAAACTGGTTAATAGAGATAGGGTATCCTCATCTGGATTCATTGAAATTCTTTTTTCCAGATGGGAATGGGGGGTATCATATTAAAAAATCAGGAGATCTGCTGCCATTCACCGAAAGGGAAATCAATCACAGACTGTTTCTTTTTAAGCTTCACATTGAAACCGGGCAAAGTCAGGAAGTATTTTTAAGGGTCAAGACACAAAGCTCCTTTCAGGTACCGCTGACCATATGGGAACCGATAAAATTTTCCGAGAAAGTGTACAGGGAGGAGCTGGGCTACGGGATCTATTATGGCATCATGATTGTCATGGTCCTGTATAACCTCTTTTTGTTTTTCAGCATCCGGGATAAAGCCACCTTATATTACGTGCTCTATATCGGCACATTCGGGTTTGGCATCATGTCTTTAAATGGTGTGACAGCACAATATCTCTGGTATAACTTGCCGGTATTTGCAAACAAGATCCTTCTGGTAAGTCTTTATCTTGCCATGTCCATGCTATGCCTGTTCAGCAGGACATACCTGAATACAAAGCAAAATGCCCCCCGCCTTGATAAAAGTATCGTTTTTCTGATGATTTTCGGGTTTGCCGGTTCAGTATTATCCTTATTTATCAAATACGAGCTGGGGGTTAAAATGGTGGCTCTCTTTGGTGTAAGCTGCCCCATTCCCACCTTCATCGCAGGTATTGTCTGCTGGCGAAAAGGAATTGCCGCAGCCAGATATTATCTGATTGCCTGGATATTCCTTTTACTGGGGATTTTCGTATTGGCCCTTAGAAATTTTGGTGTGCTCCCAAGCATCTTTTTTACGGAATATGCGGTTCAAATCGGTTCAGCCATGGAAGTGATCCTGCTTTCACTGGGTCTTGCAGACAGAATCAATATTATGAAAAAGGAGCGGTTTCTTGCCCAGCAGGAAGCACTTTCGGCTCAGGAAAAAATGCTGAAACAGCTTCAGGAGATGGACAGGCTGAAAGATGAGATGAACAGAAACTTGGAGGACAAGGTTCGGGAACGCACAGAAGAACTCAGCCAGGCCATGCAAGAAACGGAAAAGATAAACCGTCAGTTGACAGAGACCACCGAGGCGCTCTGGGGAGAAATGGAACTGGCGAAACGGATTCAGACGATTCTTTTGCCCAAGAATCCTGAAATACCGGGATATGAGATCTCTGTTTTTATGGAACCGGCCGAAGAAGTCGGTGGGGATTATTATGATATCATTCATTCCCATGGAAAAAACTGGATCGTCATAGGCGATGTGTCCGGCCATGGCGTACCAGCAGGATTGATCATGATGATGGTTCAGACGGCCATTCACGTGACAGTCAGTCAGAATCCGGATCTTGAACCGTCAAAACTCCTTTCGATCATCAATCAAACAATTACCAAAAATATCCAGATGATGGGTGACGATAAATACATGACGATCACCGTAATGGCCGCATACGAAGACGGACATTTCGTTTTTTCCGGTCTGCATCAGGATATCCTGATCTACCGTAACCAGGACCGCGAGATTGAAGTGATTGAAACAAACGGTCTCTGGTTGGGTGTTGCTGAAGATATTCGCGGTTTTTTAAAAGACGAGCAGTTTGAGCTGGATCAGGATGATATGGTTCTCGTGTTTACAGATGGGCTGACCGAGTCTTGGGAAAAAGGGGTCGATCCGGAAAAGAGATCCCCTGATATAAACATGTTTGGCCAGGACAGACTCAAACAAGCGCTAAAAGAATTGGGGGATGTGTCCACCGACCACGTTCTGAGGGGGATTATTGCAACGCTGAAAGCCTATGAAACCACCGATGACATCACAATGGTGGCCTTGAAGCGGCTTTAGGCGACAGCATCAAGGCTCACAGAGAAGCTGTCGTATTCTTTCGCTTAAAAACATGATGGATTCGATATCCAGATGTTCGGTAATCGTTTCGTCAAAGGAGAGTTTCACTTCTGCCTCGATTCCCTCCTCTGTGGCTTTATCCCAGAACATCAGCCTTACTGGCACTTTGGGAAGTGGCTGAAATAACACAGCCACATCTGCGGAATCAATGTTGTCCCCTATATCCTGTCCACCAATGGCCAGGGCTTTTTCAAGAAGGGCACGCGTGTGCCCCCTGAATTTTTCGATCAACGGTGTTTCCACATGGGCAATCATCGATTTCATTTTGGATACGGTATTTGGAAATTCCACCAATCCTTTCCAGTTACCTGCAGGCAGTCTTCTGCCACCCTGAGCCACATGGTTGTATAGAAATACCTTTTCCCACCGGGTCAGCGCCTCTCCATTTTTTTTCACCATGCCATCTTTTGAAATCAACACGGCATCGTTAAAGTAACGCAGTTCAAGATGCATGTCCCCGTTTTTTTCCACGAGCATCCCGCCTATTCGTTCCGGCAGATCCTTTATATCTGTTGAAGCTGCCTTTTCTTTTGCCCATTTCAGAGCATCCTGGGCCATATCCTTCTTGAGCCATTTCCCTTCAGCATATTGCGCTTCCAGTTCAACCGTGCATCGATTGAGTGTTTCCTTGTCAAGATGGGGACAGTTGGCAAGCGGGTATTTTTCAGACACGACCATGCTTGCAAATGCCATACATGTGGAAAATCCACAATCCCTGCAATTTGTTTTTGGAAGAACATCTCTATACAGATCCACAACTGAAAGCGCCATTTCGATGAATCCCTTTGTCTATAAAAGTTTATGCTTTGCCGTCAAGATGGCATGCGGACGTGTCCAGCTTCTTGCCGCAGGCCGTGCATGTGTGTTTTTTGTTTAACTCATCACTGAAAATTTCGTTTTCCTTGCCGCATGACGGGCATTTGCATGAAAGGGTTTGGACACTCTTGTTCAGTTCGTTTCCCGGACATCTTGCTGTGGTTGTCATGGCGTTTACCTCCATTTTTTATGATTTAAGTTAACTGCTTTTCAAATATCTTTGACAAACAGGTTAATCAAGTTCCATGCCAGATTCAAACAATAGTTTCATGCCCTTTTTAGGAGATGTGATGATCGGGTGGAATTAAAACCAATTGCCGGGCATTTTCAGACTATTTGAATGATACGTTGTGCTTAAGATGTTGCACTTTGGTCAATGATCAGCATGACGGTTCGATAATGATAGTATTCCTTTTCTTGAGACAGACCTGTCTCATTTACTATCAAATACCTGCCCCTGAAATCAATGCTTTTGTTGTAAAAAAGGATTTGATGTTTTTTTTGGGTAATGACATATTAGACATCGGAAAATGGGTATATTCTTTTACAAATTGTCAATTCCAATCTTGTCGGACAAATGTTTAATCCCATTATGGATAACAATCAGTTACATAGCAATACGCTCATAAATCTTATAAATTCCAGTTTGTAAAAGGTAACCGTTACCATGGCTCAGGCAAAAAAATTCGGTACGTTTGCTGGCGTGTTCACGCCGTCTATTTTGACGATTCTAGGCGTGATCATGTATTTGAGGCTCCCCTGGATTGTAGGGCAGGCAGGCCTTTATATGACCATAGGTATCATTCTTGTGGCCCATGTGATTTCTGTCACCACCGGAATGAGTGTTTCATCCATTGCCACAGACAAACGGGTAAAAGCAGGCGGCACATATTATATGATTTCGCGAAGCTTGGGGCTTCCTATCGGGGGAACACTGGGCCTGGCCCTTTTTGTGGGGCTTTCATTTTCCGTCAGCCTGTATCTGATCGGTTTTTCAGAGAGCCTGCTGGGCTTTTTTAACATGGAAATCACCAAAAACACCATTCGGATAGCCGGAACGATTGCCCTTGTCTGCGTGACAACGATCACATTAATCAGTACCAGCCTGGCCATTAAAACCCAGTTTCTGATTATGGCAGCCATTCTGGTGTCTTTGGGGTCGATTTTTTTGGGAAACCACGAGTACTCGCCGACAGCCCCTCTTTTATTGCCTCTTAAAGACAGTGCCCCCTTTATTGTCTTGTTTGGCATATTCTTTCCTGCAGTGACCGGATTTGAGTCAGGGGTTTCCATGTCCGGTGATCTTAAAGATCCTAAAAAATCGATTCTTCTTGGCACGATTATAGCGATTGTCGTGGGGCTTTTCGTATATTTGGGGCTGGCTTTTTATTTTGCATTCAGCGTGAATTCTGACCAGTTGACCGGGAATTCAAAAGTGCTTCTTGATATTTCCCTGAACCCCCATCTCGTGGTGGCTGGCATCTGGGGGGCGACCATCTCATCCGCATTAGGAAGCATTTTAGGTGCACCAAGAATCCTTCAGGCAACAAGCCATGACCATATTACGCCCGGTTTTTTTGGTGTGGGATACGGAAAAGAAAATGAACCCAGAAATGCACTTCTATTGACCTTTGTCATTGCAGAAGCCAGTATCTTGATTGGTGAACTGGATGTGATCGCCCGCGTCGTTTCCATGTTTTTTATCACGACCTATGGATTTTTAAATTTGAGCTGTGCGGCTGAGAGCTGGGCAAGTCCGGATTTCAGACCTGAGTTTAAAACGCCAAAAACCGTCAGTATCATAGGCTCTGTCACTTGCTTCATCGTTATGGTTGAGCTTGATATTCTGGCCATGATCGGTGCGACTATCATTCTTCTTAGCGTTTTTTTCTATTTAAAGCGAAAGGAACTGACCCTTGAAACCGGCGATACATGGGAGGGCATTTGGTCATCCATGATTCGAAGCGGGCTTCATCGTTTAAACCAGCGGGAGACGCATCAACGGAACTGGCGTCCCAATATTATCCTGTTCAGCGGGGGAACGAGCGCCCGCCCCCATCTCATAGAAACAGGGAAATGGCTTGTGGATAAACGGGGACTTTTATCTAACTTTGATCTCAACGAAAACCCTGACCTGAATGTCCTTTTCAGAAAAACAGACCAGAGTATCAGAGATGATGTTGATGATGGCATATTTGCCAGACGGATCGAATGCAGTGACAAATTCGAATGCATGGAGACAATTTCAAAATATTATGGATTTTCCGGCATCGAACCCAATACGGTCCTGATTGGCTGGGGGCATAATACAGAGAAACCGGACAAATTCCTGAAGGTCTTAACAAGTGTAATCAGTCTTGACCTGAATCTGATGCTGTTAAACTATGTGGATGGAAGAGGATTTGGCAACCATGAAACCATTGACGTATGGTGGCGAGGATCAGGAAACAATATCAGCCTCGCGCTTGCCTTGATCCGTTTTTTAACCGCATCCCAGACCTGGCAAGATGTGACGATCCGTTTTCTTACGGTGACCGAAGAGAGTGCCTCTGTTGACCGATTGTTTGATGAAATGAACAAACTCCTTTTGGACTACCGGTTGGAAGGGGTCGTAAAAATCATCAACAACGCGGCTGAAAAGAAACCATTTGCGGAAATTTTGGCAAGAGAATCAGGAAAAGCTGACCTGGTGGTCATAGGTATTCCAGATATTCATATTGAGGCGCCCGCAAATTATATCAACAAAGTCAACACGATTATCGATCCTCTGGGAACGGCCCTTCTTATTTATGCGTCGTCATTTTTTGAACCGGTTCATATGTCGGACACCGTGTCATATGCACTATCACCTAAAATGGTGCCGGAAGATACAGGCAAGGATGCTGCGATTTACACGCTTGCAATCCCTTCAGCCGTTAATGACGTCCCTTCAGGCCTCAAGCCGGTTGTCCTGAAATTGTTTAACAAGCTTCAGGAAATCGGCCAGAAAGTGGATCAGTCTTGCGTTGCGGTGATTTTGAATCATCACCAGGGGTTGTCAAATACAATTCATGATCTGATGCAGGGAAGTTTTACGACTCTGGAAAAAAAGCTTTCCGCGAACGAGAAACAGAGAAATCATCGGTTGATCCTTCGTGTCCAGAGTGAGTTTTTGTTTCATGTCAGGAAGATTTTTTCCGATTTCACAAAAGAGACACTCGCTGCTATTGAAAAAAATCTTTCAGTAAGTATTGAAAAGCTTTACGGTGAATTGCCGGGCGTGGCTTCCGGTTTCCCAAAAACAGTCATGGTAAACTGCACCATTGATGCACTCCTTTCCTGTAAGACGGAAACAGTCAAATTCTCTTTCTATAAACGTACCAAAACAGTCTTATCCCGCTTTAACAATGGCAATGTGCGGTATCATATTCACTTCAGAGAAATCATAGATAACGCACTAAAAAGCAATATGGCGCCATCTTTCAGGGGACTTTATACGGCGCTTGCTATCAATAATTATCTTCTGATAAGGGATTTGAACCGGTTTATCGATATGTTCATGGATATGCTTCGGAATATAGAAAACAGGCAACTGACAGATCCTTTGTTTTTGTCTGACATGATACGCCCCGAAAAGGAGAAGATCGCCGAAGAATTCAAAAAAATTGAGAGTTCATTTAATAGTGATTTTAAAAATATATCAGATGTGTTCATGAGTTCTCCCTGGGTGCTGGTCAGTGCCTTGTCAGATGAACTGAAACAGCCGGACATTGGTTTTAAAAAGTCAACCATCTTTAAGGGGAAGGTTAAATGGATATCCTTTTTTGAAAAAGAGCTTTTTCCCGTACCGTCCGCATGGTCTGAAAACATGACACACGCACTCAATTTCACGTCGTTGGACTTGACTCTCCTTTCTTTTCAGAATCGTCTGCGGACGATTATTGAGCGTGCAAAAGTCAACTACAAACTGATCGTTCAGAATCATTACCGGGAAAAACTAAACGGGTTTCAAAAGTGTCTTCAAACCTATCTTGAAGAAAGTCAGGATGCGTCATGCGATAAGCTGAAAATTCCTTATACATTCAAGGAAACCGTGGATGTCCGGTCTACTTTTGAATCCATGAAAACAGAAATTCATGCGGCGATCATTGATTTGCCTGAAAGCATGGATGTGCTTGACTATGATCAGATCGGAAGGATTTCAGAAAAACCGTTTGATCCACTGGAAACGCGAATTCTTTCTTTGCAGCAGTTGATCGAATACCTGATCGAAACAGAATTATTAAGCCCTCTTGAGGACAAAACAGCAGATATTTTCGGATTGATGACACATGCCAACACTACCGGGATGGAAGTCGTGCGCCTGATTACACTTCATCAAAAAGAGATGGAAGGTTTAAGTGGCGCCACAGAATCTCAATCCTTGGACAACTTTAAATCTGTTTTAAAAATGGGCGTCGAGCGTATCCAGGACGAACATCGCGTTTTTGAAACCATGGATCAAAATCTTTCAGACGATTTTACGAAATTTTCGAATAGCGTATTTGAACGTCTGAACCCTTCCTCAATCGCAAAAGATGTGGAAACATTGCCCCATTACTTTCGAAAGCTGCAAAGTGCCAAGGTAATGACCCACTTTGAAACGGTGAGGGCATCCACTCTGGCCCGGGTGAATGAATTGAATATCCGCTTTCTCTATTACAGGCACAAGAAGCATCTTGAAAAAATCGAGATTGACAACAGGCCGCTTCAGTTTGATTTATTTGAGAAGCTCCTTGACTTTGTGGAATCTGTGTCGCCGGACAGAAGTGCGTTAAATGCCATTCCCTTTTATTACAGGCACCTTTTTCTTGGAAAACCACCCGTGACCAAAGAGTTCTGGCTGGGCCGGAAAAAAGAGATTGCCCAGGCTGAAAAAACGGTTCTGAGATACCGGAATATGTATAAAGGGGCGCTGATGATAGTCGGAGAGAGTTTCTCCGGAAAGACAGCCCTGTCACAATATATTGCGTCCAAGTATTTCGCCGGCAGGAACATCTATCAGATTAACCCTCCGGATGAAGGGTCTATTGACCCGTTTGTATTCAATATTCATTTGAGAGACGCGTTTCAGGATGCCGGAGATGTGGCAGACAATTTTTCTGCACTGGAAAATGAGAGCGTCATTATTTTTAACGATTGCGAACTCTGGTGGGAGAGAAGCACGCGCGGTTTTGCGGTGATTGATCGTATCCTTGGTATTATCGATCAGTATAGTCATCGTTTTTTCTTCATTTTAAACGCGAATGTATGCGCATACCGGTATATGAGCCGGATAAATAAAAAATTCAAAAATTATTTTCTGGATATTCTGAATTGTTCTCCTTTTGATGTGGAAACCATGAAGCAGGTTATTCTTCTGAGGCACCGGTCTACCGGTCTTAAATTCAGCTGGTTGGAAAAGGACGAGGAGATGCTGACCGATCTGAAGATGGTCCGGTTTTTTATCTTTCTTTCTAAAAGAAGTGGGGGAAATATAGGTGTTGCGCTTCAAAACTGGATATGGTGCATCGAAAAGGTCACCCGGGAAAGAATTGTGATTGATATCAAGCCAGAGCCTGACATTGGCATTTTCAGAAACATGGAGCCTGTTCATCTCGTTCTTCTGGGGCAGTTTCATATCCACAAACGGTTAAGCCTGATGCGATTGATCCGGGTGACAAAAATGGTGCCGGAAGAATTGGCGCATCATATAAGAACACTGAAAAGATGCGGCCTCCTTGTTGAAACCGTTGCCAATATCTTTGAAATCAATTCATTTGTAAAACCTTATCTGGCAGACTATCTGGAAGACAGGGGGATTTTATGAAGACCGTATTTCTATATGGCAGGCGTTTTTTTTATATACTCGAAGGCGGAGGGACGTATGAAAGATAGGAACCGGTTTTCGGGTTTTTTAAGGTTCACAATATGCGTCTTCTTCCTGGCGTTATCCGTTTATCTGTTGTCCGGTAAGTATTCGGGCCATGTCCTGGCTCTATTTGCCGTGTTTGCGGTCATTCTGGTTGCCGGAGGGTGGTCTTCCATGAGGGATGTGCTTGCCGGGATTTTCCTGAGAATTGAAAACCAGATCTCGGTGGGTGACTATATCCTTTTGAACAATCTGTCAGGACGGGTTCAGCTTTTAGGGTTGAGATGCCTTTCTCTTAAAAAGGATGATGGGCCGTATGTATTTGTTCCGTATTCGACTGTCGCAAAGGAAATCGTGACACGTCTTCCTCCATCAGAGCAGACGGATCCGTATACATTTTCACTGGTCGTTCCCAAAATTGCCAAACCCGGGGCCATGAGGGAAATTATCCGGAAAGCGGCACTTAACCTGATATGGGTGTCTTTAAAAACTGATCCCCGCATTCAGTTTCTGGAAGAAAAAGAGGATGGCTTTTTATTTGAAGTGACCGTGTATCCGGTCATCTCAGAATATGGCGCGCGTATAGAAGACTTCCTTAAAGCCGAGCTGGCCGCTTGATAGCATATCGAACGGTCTATTCCTTATAGATTGACTATCCGCTCGGTATTTTTGCTCCGTATGACCTTGTGGCCGGTATTATCCAGGTCCGGCATCTTATCCAACAGATCTTCGATGTCATAAACATCTATATCAAATGGATAGTCGGTTCCCAAAACGATCTGCCCGACACCGGCAGTGCCGATGCCAATTTTGTGTCCACCCAGTCAAAAATGTTTTAAAACCCTTGACAGAGATTCATTCGGTCTATATTATACCAAAAAGTTTAACCAAAAAGTTTAACCGTTCGGTTTAAAATGAGGCGACCATGGATCAGAAACAGGATAAATTGAACCAGATACTCGAGGCGGCAACGATTGTCTTTGCCGAATCCGGTTATGCCGGGGCAAGAATGGATATGATCGCCGAAAGGGCAGGGGTGAACAAGGCGACCATTTATTATAATATTGGCAACAAAGAAAAACTGTATGAAAAAGTGCTCCAGTCCATATTTGGAAATGAACTCTCAAATACTGAAGAAAAAATGAGAAGCATATCCTCTCCAGTAGAGAAGCTTGAACTGTATATCACAAGCATTGCCGAGGCTATAGACAGAAATCCGGCGATCCCAAATATCGTCATGTGGGAGCATGCCTCAGGTGGCATGAGCCTGCCTGAAATTATCGCACAAGAAATTGCAGGAATGATTGAAAATCTGGCACTGATACTGGATGCAGGCGAGAAACAGGGGCTCTTTAAAAAAATAAACCCCATGCTGGTGCAATTTATGATCATTCCGGCCTTGATGTTTTATAAAACAAGTTCCCCCATAAGAGATAAACACCATGCATTTCCGGAAATAGCCAGGAACCTGCCTTTGGCGGTTTCCGGAAAATTTGCAAATGAAATGGTCAGATTTATTCTGGAAGGTCTTAAAAAATGAGAGAAACGAAATCAAAAGAGAATGAGTTTTAGAGAGGGATCGATTATGAAATGGATTCAGTTTTTAATGGACAGAAGACGTATTATAAGTGCGATTGTCTGGGCATTTGCAATTATCATTCCTTTAAGCGGGTATCAAAAACAGGCATTTTCAGAAGAGAACGCCCTTTCCTTAAATGATTGCCTTGATATTGCCTTTAAACACAATCAGGATATTGAAGGTGCCCGACTCATGAAAAATGAAGCCGGCTCCAAACTGGCCCAGGCAAAATCAAAAAGGTTTCCTGAAGTGAAAGCAGAGGCAAGCGCCGGTTACATTTCGGAACTGAATCGAATCGGGCTTGGTGACATGACGGTTGACATACCGGGACTTTCAACGGTTACCATACCTGGAAGAGAAATGGAAATGGGCGAAAATGAGAAAGCAGACCTTGCGCTTTCCCTGATTCAGCCGATTTATACCGGAGGCCGGATTGAAAGTGGCATAAAGATGGCGCAGGCAGGTTTTGAAATTGCCTGTCATCAGATATCTTTGGAAGAAAACAGGATCAGAAATGAAGTAACAACCCTCTTTTATCAGCTTGCCAAGTCCGTGGAATACAAAAAAGTGACGATAATGAGCCGTGATCAGATCGAAAGACATCTTAAAGACGCCAAAAACATGGTGGATCAGGGAATGCTTCTTCAAAGTGATATTTACCCGATAGATATCAGACGGCTTGATACGGAGCTGATGATTGTGAAAGCAGACAATGCCATATCACGGGCAAAAGCTGCTCTTTCCGAGCGGCTGGGCTTTCCGCCGGAAAAAGAGCTGGCCATTTTGGTTGACTGGGGCCTTGTCCCGCCATGGCCGATTCCTGAAAACCTGATCCGAAAAAGTGGAGACAGGCAAGAGCAGCGTATCGCAAGAAAACAAATCGAGGTCGCCTCGGCTGAGATTGATATGGCCAAAGGTGCATTAAAACCGGAAGTCGGTTTTATGGCCTCCGGGCATTATGGATATCCGGGGTTCAATACCACGGACCCGGACTGGGATACATGGTGGCAGGCAGGTGTGAATGTCTCTTTCACTATTTTTGATATGGACAGAAAAAGAAAGGAAAGAGAGGCGGCTGTGATAAAAAAAGCGCGTTTTGAAAAGATGAAGGAATCCGTGGACCACAAGATTTCGCTGGATCAGATCAATGCGAGGCTTGCCTATGAGGAATCCTATCGAAATATGAAGATTACCCGTGAAAAGGTTCTGGCTGCTGAAGAAAATTACAGGCTGAAAAACGATAATTTTAAAGTGGGCATGACGACCAACACCGATTTTCTGGATGCCCATATGGAGCTTGTAAAAGCCCAGGCAGACCAGGTGGTGGTGTCTGCTGAAATGAGGATTGCATGGTCTGAATTTTTACGAGCCATGGGAGAAGAAAACTGGACTGCTAAATCAGAAAGAGGAGAAAATTAAAATGAAATCATTTATAGACCGTCCTGCATTTTTTCTTGTCATCATGACATTTATATTTTCAGGATGCACGGATAAGCTGCCGGAAGGGTTTGCCGGATCAGGCGTTCTTGAGGCAACAACAGTTACCATAAGTTCTTTATCCACCGGTGTTATTTTAAAACTTTTGAAAGAAGAAGGTGATCCGGTGGCCAAGAAAGAATGCCTTGCTGTCATTGATGTGGAAAAACTGACGCTGCAGAAAGCGCAAATTGAGGCAAGCCTGAAAGAAATTGATGCAGGGAGAATCAGCGCAAAAGCAGCTATTGACCAGGCATCGGAAAATTTTGAAAATGTGGAAACCCGGTACAAAAGAATAAAGCAACTACATGGCAAAGGTTCTGCGACTCAGCAGCAGTTTGATGATATTTCAACGCAGCTTAGCGTGGCACGGAACCAGCTGGTGGCTGCGAAATCCCAGCAACCCATACTCGACGCCAAGCAAGCCCAGGCCGAGGCCACGATTCATGTTCTGGAGAGTCAGATTGAGGATGCCACTGTCCTGTCTCCGCTTTCAGGCGTCATCGTTGAAAAATATATGGAAGAAGGTGAGGTGGCTGTTCAGGGCAGTGCATTATATAAAATAGCGAATATGGATGTTTTCTGGATAAAAGTGTATGCGGCTGAGCAGGATATGGGACGGTTTAAGCTGGGTGAGGCAGTCTCTGTCCGGGTTGATTCGCTGGAGGCCCCCATTTCTGGAATCGTGACATGGACATCTCCGGAAGCGGAGTTTACGCCGAAAAATGTGCAGACACGACAGGCCAGGGCGGAACTGGTCTATGCTGTAAAGATTACGTTAAGAGAACATGTGTCTGCATTAAAGATCGGTATGCCGGCAGAAGTATATTTTACGGAGCAGAAAAAGGGATGAGTGACAAGGCAATTCAGGTGACAGGTTTAAAAAAACGGTATGACAGTACTTCAGCCCTGTCGTCGGTGACATTTTCCGTGGAAAAGGGAGAAATGTTCGGGCTCATTGGTCCTGATGGCGCTGGCAAGACCACCTTGATCCGGATTTTGACCTCTCTTCTGGACCCGGATGAGGGAACGTGCCGTCTCCTTGGTATTTCCGTCCATGAAGATCCTAAAAGCATTCGAAAAATTATTGGATATATGCCCCAGCGATTTTCATTGTATCCGGACTTGACGGTAGGTGAAAATTTGAGGTTTTTTGCGGATCTGTTCAGGGTGCCACGAAAAGAAAGGTTGAAGAAAACAGAAGAACTTCTTGAATTCAGCCGTCTTGAACCTTTTGTCAAAAGACGGGCAGGGGCTCTCTCAGGTGGTATGAAACAGAAACTGGCCCTGTCATGCGCGTTGATTCATACTCCGGAAATTCTGGTTTTGGATGAACCCACAACCGGTGTGGACCCGGTATCCAGGCGCGAATTCTGGTCAATTTTAAAATCCCTTAAGAAAAGCGGGGTGAGCATCCTTATTACGACACCTTATATGGATGAGGCGGAACGCTGTGATCGCATTGCGCTGATTCATCACGGTGAAATTCTTGCCATGGGAACGGCAAGAAGTGTGATCGATCAATTTTCAGGTTCTATTTTTTCTGTATCCGGTCCTGATCTGTTGGGGCTTTCAAGATGGTTCAAAAGGCAGCTGCGATCCGATCAGGTGAGAATTCTGGGAGACAGGGTTCAGCTCAATCTGTTTTCTTCAACAGAAAAAAATGTATCTGATCTGGTGAAAGATGCAAAAGCGTCCGGACAGGTTATTGATGCGTTTGGCAGAGAAAATCCGGAACTTGAGGATACATTTATCACATTGATCGCAGAAAGGGAAAAACGAAATGACCAGACCATCTCCTCCTGATCCGTCCGTTGATCTCACAAAGAACGGACTTGCCGTAACCGTCAGGAACCTTTCCCGCCGTTTTGGTGAATTTGTGGCTGTGGATGACATTTCATTTGATGTGAAAAAAGGAGAAATTTTCGGATTTCTGGGTGCAAACGGTGCGGGCAAGACAACCACCATCAGAATGCTTACAGGGCTTTTGGAACCGTCGTCAGGTGAAGGGCAGGTCGGTGGGTTTGATATCCATAAGGATTATGAGAAAATTAAAACGCGTATCGGATACATGTCCCAGAAATTTTCCCTGTATGACGATCTGAAGGTAGTGGAAAATCTTTATTTTTTCGGAGGGATTTATGGCCTGAGCAGGGAACATATCCGGATGCGTGTGGCAGAACTGGATCAGTCCCTGAACCTGTTGGCGGTAGCGGACAGAAAAACCATGTCTTTGCCCTTGGGGTTCAAACAGCGCCTGGCCCTGGCATGTGCCATTCTTCATAAACCGCCTATTTTGTTTCTTGATGAGCCCACAGGCGGTGTGGATCCGATTGCCAGAAGATACTTCTGGGATCTGATTTCCACCCTGGCTGGAGACGGCACAACGGTTTTTGTCACCACCCATTACATGGATGAGGCCGAGTATTGTCACCGGCTTTCGATCATGTATAAAGGCAAGATCATCGAGATGGATTCCCCTTCAGCCATCAAGAAAAAATATAACAGCGTCTCCATTGAGGACATTTTTATCAAACTGGTAGACAGGTAGAAGAAAGGAAAACCTTTAATGATCAATACAAGGATTCTTCCCCTTATCAGAAAAGAATTCATCCATATCAGAAGGGATCCGCGATCGCTTGTGATTCTTCTATTGATGCCTTTAATCATGATGTTTATTTTCGGATACGCCATCAATATGGATCTTAAACATATTCGAATCGGCATATGTGATTTAAACAGAACACCTTCAAGCAGGGAATTGATTGAAACGATTCGAATGAGCCCCTATTTTGAAATTGTGACATATTATAATAACCCGAACAGAACCGAAGCCCTTTTTACGAAGCGTCTGGTCAGAGCAGTTATTATCATTCCGGCTGATTTCGGTAAAAGCCATGCCCGTTCCAGATTTGCGAATATTGGCGTAATTACAGATGGAACAGATGCCAATAGCGCCACTCTTGTCCAGAATTATCTGGATGGACTTTTTATGGGGAAATCGATTTCTTCTGCAACAAACGGAAGTGGCCCGCTGGTTTCAGTCAAATCCCGGATGCTCTACAATCCGGATATGACATCATCCCACTTTGTCGTACCCGGTATTGTGGCGATTCTTTTGATTATGATTGGTGCCCTTTTGACTTCGGTTACCATTGCCCGTGAAAAGGAAACCGGAACCATGGAGCAGATCCTGGTGAGCCCCATAAGGCCCTACGAGGTCGTGCTGGGAAAAGCCATACCTTACCTTGTACTGTCATTTACCATTGCGGTTTTTATTCTTGTGTTCGGCCACCTGTGGTTCAAGGTTCCCATGCTGGGCAAATGGGGATTTCTCCTTCTTTTTTGCGTATTTTACGTGTTTACGGCACTTGCCATAGGACTTCTTATTTCAACGGTTGTGGCCACACAACAGGTGGCCATGATGCTGTCTTTGGTCATTACCATGCTGCCTTCCGTGATGCTCTCGGGATTTGTTTTTCCGGTGGCATCCATGCCAAGACCCTTGCAGGTGGTGTCCCAGATTATTCCGGCCACCCATTTCTTAAAAATTATCCGTGGCGTGATGCTGAAAGGAAACGGTCCCCTTGAACTTTGGCCATCAGTTGCGGCAATGAGTGCTGTGGGGCTGTTTTTTATCTTGCTTGCGGTCAGACGGTTTAAACTGAAGCTCAAGTGAATCGGGGGGGATGATGGGAAAAGTATTTCATCTGGTGAAAAAGGAATTGAAGCAGGTTATGCGAGATCCCAACATGCTCAGGGTCATTTTTATTGTTCCTATGATTCAGCTGCTTGTTTTGGGATATGCCATTACAACGGATATTAAAAATCTGAATATTCTGATTTGTGATTTTGACAGATCCGAAATCAGCCGGGATCTGGTTGACCGGTTTTCTCACACCGAGTATTTCACCCTGAAAGAATACGCTGCAAGCCATGGAAATATTGAGTCATATCTTTTCAGGGGAAAGGTAGTGCTGGCCCTGGTTATTCCTGAAAATTTCGGAAAGGATCTGGAAACCTTAAAACAGCCTGAGGTCCAGGTGCTTTTAGATGGCCAGAATTCCAATACCAGTGCGGTGGCTCTTGGATACGCAAACCGGATTTTTTTGCAGTTCATGCAGGATACGCTTGAGAAAAAAATCGCCAGATCGCCATATCTGGCCAGATCTGTTCATTTTATCGAACCGGTCACAAGAACCTGGTATAACCCTGAACTGAAAAGCGTCTATTACATGATACCGGGAATCATATCGATTCTCCTTACGATTATCACCATGCTGTTAACGAGTCTTGCCATTGTCAAGGAACGGGAGATCGGTACCCTGGAACAGCTCATGGTAACGCCGATTACCTCAGGTCAGATTATTGCCGGAAAGACCATTCCTTTTGCCTGTCTGGGATTTATTGAGATGAGTGTGGCCATGACATTTGGCGTATTGTGGTTCAAGATTCCTATCGTGGGCAGTCTGCCACTATTAGTATTTCTCGCCGCTACATTTATTCTGGCCACGTTAGGCCTTGGTATTTTTATTTCAACGTTGGTGAACACCCAGCAACAGGCGCTTTTTATGTCCTGGTCTTTTCTGGTCACATTTATTCTGCTAAGCGGCTTTTTTTATCCCATTGAAAACATGCCTGAATGGGTCAAAACGATTACCTTGTTCAATCCATTAAGGTATTTTATTGAGATTTTAAGGGAACTTTTTCTGAAAGGCGCAGGAATAAATGTCCTGTGGCCGGAACTCGCCTCGCTTCTGACAATCGGTGTGAGTATATTTATACTGGCAACCCTTCGTTTTCACAAGAGGAACACCTGACTTCAATTCAGATTTTTTTTCTGTTTGCTATGGACATTGCGGTACTGGATGGGGGTCATGTCCATGAACCTGGGGAATACCCGGTTGAATGTCCACAGGCTTTCAAATCCGGCATCAAAGGCAATATCGATAATATTGCTGTCATCTTCCCGAAGCCTTTGGGCTGCATAGTTCACCCGGAGTTCATAAAAATAATCCCCCAGTTTTTTACCTGTATATTGTTTAAACTGTTTTCCCAGATTGTCCGGATGGACTTTCACCGTTTCTGCAAGCCCTTCCCTTGACAATTTTTCCCAGTAATCCATATCCACAACCATCAGTTTGCCGACAATATCGCCAAACGTATAGTAGGATATTCTGATGGCGATAGTATTTGGCGTGTCTTTTTTGATTAAAGATGCCAGTATCTGATATTTCTCCTGTGATTCCATGTGGATAGTTCGTTTGGTGGGAATCAGCCCAGGCCGCCGATATTTTTCGCCATTCAAGTGTGTTTCATCAGCATTGGCGATTCTGCCCAGACAAAGCCCAAGAGGCAAATATATATTGTCAAGATCAACGGTCTTCCGGAGCCAACAGACACTTTTCAGGGCATTTTTTGTTTTTATTGAATAATTAATAATACTTCCGGGAAGTTGAATAGATTCCCATCCTGAGTCATCATAATCTGAAGACGCAAACCGATGATTATCTTCGAGCGCTATCTTCCATTTGCCTTCTAACGGTATGTTAATTCTTGGAGTCGCGAACGGATAAATGGCATATACCAGCCAGCCGATTATTGGAATTTGCACGATAACCTGAATCACCCGAATGGTAATTTAAATATATCGATCGATGGCAGCACTTGCAAAGACCATCATTGTTTGCTATTTTTTCCCTGCGTTACATAAATTATCCTCATAAAATTGACCAGGAATTGATTTTGATGTCAATCAGAATTTTTCGCACTTTCATGGCATGCCAATCAATACGTCTTGAAATGGTGAAATCGTGTAGTTTAATATATTGAACTTGTTTAAATTTTTACTAAATATCCAGATAGTTTATAAATACAACAAAATTTGAAGATAGTATATCCTGCATGGAAACAACCTTTTTTAAAAAAAAATTATCGTCAATTTTGGAAGTTGGAGAAATTGGCGAGACATATGAGAAATAAAATGCGATAAAATCGGAAAAAATCACGTTTTTAAAAAGGAATTATGTTTGTTAATATAAATGGCAAGCACTCGTGTGCACATCGTGAAAAAATATGCCTTTTTTCTGTACCTGGTTTACGAAAAGGCCATCCATTACGATGCCATTTTTTGAAAGAAAGGGGGTGATGTGTTAACGAGATAATACAATTTTTTTCTTGAAGGTGAAGTATGATATAGAAAACCGTGTGGTATTCTGCCGGGCCTGTGACAAAGCATTGGGAAACATATGATGTATATGGCATAAGTAATGACTTATATTCATCATAGCTTTTCTCAGTGCCTGGCAGGATATTAAATATCAACAGCAATGCCGCTCTGAATATCCAAATATCAAAGTGCATGATAGCAAAAACCTTGAATTATTTTCCTTTTTCTTTTATTTATTTGAATCAAACATTCTTATTTTATTTGTATAATTTTGTTTATGGAATAGAAGAAACAAAATGACCTATTTTAAATTTATCCTGATATTTGCGATTTTTCTTTTTTTGGGGCTGATAATAACCGTTTTTTCCCAGATCAAGTATGAGAACAGGATAAAAAATTTGTACAGATCATCTGCCAACAGCATGGAAAATGAGTTGAAATGGCTGAATGCCTTGCTGGGAAAAAGAAAAACAGACGAATAGTGTTTTGCCACGATTCTCTCCGGATATCCCTCATTACGTGATGGTTTTATTTCCTTAGGGTGAATACACTGATATCATAAGATAATTATCTTATAGACATGGGTAAGCAACACCTGATAATATAAATACGGTTCGAATCAAGAAAGATTTGAAGAATTTCAATGTGAATTTATTATTCAGGCATGTATTGAAAAATGAGAATTGCGGTAATTTCAGATATTCACAGCAATGCGGATGCACTTGATGCCGTATTAAAAGATATAGACGTTTCTTTGGTGGACGGAATAATGAGCCTTGGAGATAATATAGGCTATGGCCCGGACCCGGAATCCGTTATCCGGAAGATACGTGAAAGGGAAGTTCCAAGCGTTCTCGGAAATCATGAGCTCGCTGCCCTGGATCAATCTTACCTCAGCTGTCTTAATCCTCATGCCCGAAAAGCCCTTTTGAAGAATTTCTCCATGATGTCAGAAGAATCTATCAATTACATTAAAAGACTAAAAAGCCATTTTCAGATAGGTAATTTTTATTTTGTTCATGGTTTTCCGCCTGATGCGGTCACCACATACTTTTATTTTGTTAAAGATGATTCGATGATGTCGATTTTAAATCACATGACATCGCGTGTGTGTTTTATCGGTCATACCCATGATTTGAATATCGCATATATTGGCCAGGATAAAATGATCCGGAAAAGTCTTGGGAAAGGTATCACCTATCTGGATGATTCCAGAAAATATATTGTTAATGTGGGAAGCGTCGGGCAACCCAGATGTAGCGACAAAAGTGCCAAATACGTGATTCTGGATGAAGAAAAAAATACCCTCGAAGTCCGGTCTGTGCTCTACGACCCATCAAACACCGTTCAAAGAATTCAGGAACTGGGACTCCCTTATCAATACGCTGAACGTCTTTTATAGAGAAATGGTGTCATTGTTTTACGATGAGCCTTTGACCGGGATAAATGGTGTCCCCTTTTTTTAGGTTGTTCATTTTTTGAAGGGTCTCGACCGCTACATCATATTTTTTACTGATACTGTAAAATGTTTCTCCTTTTTTGATCGTGTGATAGACGACTTTGGAGATTGCGGTTGTTTTCTTTTCAGCAGTTGGGGGAGTGGGCGTTGCTGAAGGTGAAAGTACCTTTTTCTGGGAAACTTCCGGAACAACATTTCCGGATATCTGTTCAGGCTTAATCTGTTCGAGTTTTTTTTCAATAACACTCAGTTTAAGCGCCACTGTTGCCTCAACGCGGTCCAGACGGCTGACGATATCGTCAAGATTGTGCGTATTATCATAAATAATGGCACCGGATGCACTCAATCGATTGACCTGTTCTTCCAGATGAGCCATACGTTCTTCTATATTGCCTGTCACCCCACCTCCTGATTTGCCGCCGGATATGAAACTCGATCCGATATAGACAGCGACAAAGGCAATAAGACCGATACCCAAAAGTATGAAGGGCGTCTCAATTTTGCTGAATATGCCTGCGGCGCTTTTATTTTTAAGGTGGGCTGCCAATGATTTTTTTTTGGTGCTTGTGCTTTGATCGTCATCCGGGCTGATTTTAATGTTTGCGGTATCAAAATCGATTTTATCATTCATGAGCTTTCCTCCAGTGGGTCATCCATTTAAAATCAATTTTCTTTTAAGGAAATAAAGATTAAGCATGTTAATTAGAACCAATGCCGATTCCAGTGAAACGTGATCCGGCAATTTTTTTTTGGCGAACGCTTGAGAATTCCTATACCGGATTTTGTTGCGTTGCAAGAGAGAAATGATTGTTTTTCTAAAAACCGTTTAAGAAAGAATCCGGTTTTGTATTTGACGATCCACGCTAAAGGATGTTAGTAAGTCAGCAACTGTGCAACACAGTCATTACTGTCGCAATCGGGTTGAGCCTTTAACCATTTAACCGCTAACGGAATCACCAGATGAAACGGATGAACACTAAAACGATATCGTTGATGGCAATCAGGTCATGCTTGATGATGATGCTCATATCAGCAGGTACATTTCTGCATCCGGATGAATCAACAGGCGCATCATCCGCCTTTACCAATAAGCTGGGGATTCGATTCATTTACGCAAAGCCGGGCATGTTTATCATGGGAAGCCCGGAAGAAGAGAGTGGCCATGAATGGGACGAAAAACAGCATGAAGTAAATATTACAGAAGGTTTTTACATTTCCGTGACAGAAATTACCCAGGGACAATATGAAAAACTCATGGGGGTTAATCCATCTGCATTTAAGGCATGTGGAAACAACTGCCCTGTGGATACCGTGTCATGGAATGATTGCCAGGAATTTCTAAAAAAGCTCAATCATCTGGAAAATACCAGTCAGTACCGGTTACCGACAGAGGCGGAATGGGAATATGCCTGCCGGGCTGGCAGTCAGTCGGCCTTTACAGTTGGTGACGTCAGTGAAAAAAACTGTGAATTCTCAAAACTTCTTGACATGGTGGCTTGGTATTGCGGAAATTCAGGCAAGGCGGAAAACGTGATTTACGATCTGAAACCCCATGGCGTGGGTGTGAAAAAACCAAATGCCTGGGGCATTTATGATATGCATGGCAATGTTCAGGAATGGTGCCTGGACCAGTGCGGCTGGAGAAACTGGACCGGACTTCCGGGTGTGATGACAGAGACGTATAAGGATGGCGCGGTTAATCCATTGTCAAGTGAAGGGAAAAATTGCGTTATTCGTGGCGGAAGCTGGAACGCCAAGATCGACCGGCTGAGATCGGCTGAACGGACGTCGTACAAGCCGGTTGCCAAAAAGAACAACCTGGGATTTCGTATTGTAAAAACGACAAAGTAACAAGGCTTTTTTTAAGATGACAACACACACACATCAATTTGTAGAGACATATGACGGTATCGGGGCTTTTGGATGGGACAGAAAAACGGATGAAGAAACAATCATGTTTTATCTTCAGAAATTTTCCGATGACACGCTTCTGAAAAATCTGGTCCACAAACTGTCTGGAGAAGATCTTGAAGAAATATTTACACTTATAAGCAGGTTGCTTAAAACCCACCTGACTGAAGCAGAATATCACACCTTGTTTCTTAAAGATAATAGCCATAAGGAATAATTCCCCAAGGAGTTTTTTATGAAAAGAATCCTTTATTTGACGGTTACTTTTTTTATTTTATCCTTTCCTTTTGCTTTTGCTGAGGATAAACCGCCTGTTGAGAACAGGCCGGGCGATTCTCAAATCAATGAAGAAATGAAACAAATGGCGCCTATTTTCGGTAATGTTTCAAAGGGCATGATTATGGGGCGGTTTGCCGTGCTATCTGAGCCGGATACCGTAAAAATGCTGGCCAGGTTTGCGAAAAATTATTATGACGCGTTGGTAGAGGCCGGTTTTACCAAAGAACAGGCATTTCAAATTGTTTTGTCAACAGGCATTCCCGGCATGAAATAGCTATCCGGTTTTTTTAATCCTTTAGAAATAGCGGAATATACAAGATTGATGACATCAGGAAATGCTACAGTTGAAGCGATTCAGTATGAATTGGCCCCCTGCGTGGTTACCTCAAAAGAGATAGAAGAAGAAATAAATGAAACCATGGCGCGGCTGCGGCTTCCCATGGGACTTCTTGGCATGTTGACCGGTATACGAGAAAGAAGACTTTGGTCCGCCGGAGAAATGCCCAGTGACGTGGCTACACGAGCTGCCCGGAAGGTGATTGATTCATACGGTATCGACCCGGAAGACATCGGATGCATCATCAACACGTCTGTGTGCAGGGATTACATCGAACCTTCTGTGGCCTGCCTGGTACATGGCAACTTGAAGTTATCTTCCCGGTGTCTCAATTTTGATATCAGCAATGCCTGTCTGGGGTTTATCAATGCCATGCGGACAATGATGCTCATGATAGATGCCGGGCAGATCAAGTACGGTTTAATCGTGGATGGTGAAGGATCAAGGGAAATTCTGGAGGCTACGATAAAACGGCTCAGGAAACCGGACACGACAATGGATATATACCGGGAGAACTTTGCCACATTGACACTTGGCAGTGGGGCTGTGGCCATGATCATCGGTCATAAAGATCATTCCCGGACAAATCACACGATTAATGGAATTGCAAACCTGGCAGATACGCGATACAACAGGCTATGTGTGGGGCAAAGGGATTTCATGACTGCAGATGCATCGGAAATCATGAATCAGGGTGTCAAGCTTGCCCAAAAAACATGGGCGCTTGCTGAAACCATTCTGCCGAAATGGCGTGATGACATGATTGATGTTTACATCCCCCATCAGGTCAGTGCAAAAAACATTCAATTGTTAAATAAGACCCTTGGTATTACTCCTGAAAAACATTACCTGAATTTTATGACCCAGGGGAATATGGGGCCCGCGGCTGTTCCGGTGACTCTTAAGATGGCCGAAGAGGAAGGACGCATTAAATCAGGAGATCATGTCGCCCTGATGGGAATTGGAAGCGGCCTGAATTGCTCGATGGTGAGCATAACCTGGTAGAAATTCTGTTGAAAAAAGCATAAATTAGGAATGATATGGAACGTTCATCTGAATTCAAGCTGAGATTTTTTGCCTTCTATCGGATATTTATTCCTTTTTTTGGTATATGTGTGGGACTGGTGAAAGTCGTTGGCGTAAAAGGCGAAGTCGAGCTCTTTCGGGCTTTTGGGGTATCGGATATGTTTCGTGTGATTTTCGGTCTGGTTCAGGCCGGTGGGGCATCCATGCTTTTTTTCCCAAAACTGATACGGCCCGGGGCCTATATCTGCATCACCACCCTTGTGGCTGCCTCATGTTTCATGATCTATCATGGTATCTTGAATGTACTCGCGATTCCGGTTGTGGGAATATTTCTTTTGTGGGGGTACACCCGTATTTTTACAAAATAAACCCATAAGGGTAATATCAGGCTTGTTTTTTCTTGCTCAATCCGTGCATCCTGGGCATAGGCGTACTAAGGATTTAATCCTTTCCCATGCTGCCTGATGTATTCATACATGACGATAGATGCGACATTGCTTACGTTCAGGCTTTCTACATGCCCGTATTGGGGAATATGAATGGCTTCTATTCCGTTGATTTTCTCCCAGTTGAAGCTGACGCCGTCCCTTTCATTTCCGAAGATAAAAGCGCTTTTTAAGGGCATTTTAAGGGTATAAAGCGATTCGCCTTTTGAGGGCTCCATAGTGAAGATCGTGTATCCCCGATCCATGAGATTGTTATAACTGTCGTCAAAATCCACATAAAATTTTGCAGGCACATATTTGAATGATCCCTTGGACGGGGCAGGATCAAAGAACTCAGTGGCAATCACGTGGACTTCATGAGCGCCAAAGGCTTCCGCGCTTCTGAAGATTTTTCCGATATTGAAAAGTGGGCTCAGGTTGTCGAGCACAATGATGAATTCATTTGCACCGGGCTTGGCCAGTATATTTCTTCTTCTCTGCTTGATGAACCGTTGAATGATATACTTTCGTTCTTTTTCGATTTTTCTTCTGAGTTCCCTGATTCCCATATTTTATTCAGATCCATAATGCGGTTAAATGAAAGCCATGTTGGCATTGATAGCATGACCTATAACAAATTCAGACGGTTGTAATAAAAAGGTTCGGATGTGTCAAACGAAATGAGCTTGAGATTTGATGCAGCCTCTGTGACGGATCACTCAGAGTACAACGGAAGCACGTGCTGAGAGATTATACTTTTACTATTGACGGGGGGTGTTCAAAGAAGGTATTGTTAGTCCGTTCAATATGAGAAAAATCTATTTTTCGTCTTTCCGGCAGCACGTCTTTTAGTGGTACAACCAAACGATATGGAGATTCATCATGATCAATATTAATAACGCTATTCTTTTGGTTATCGTTATTGCTGTGATTGTTACCTTGTTTTTTGTCGGCTCTGCCATTTCTCTGTGGATACAGGCTCTTGTTTCAGGGGCGCGTGTGGGACTTCTCAATATTGTATTCATGAGATTCAGAAAAGTGCCTCCCAAATTGATTGTTGAATCCAAAATAATGGCAACAAAGGCAGGACTATCCATTACATCGGACGAATTTGAGACCCATTATCTGGCAGGGGGTGATGTGGGCCGGGTTACACAGGCACTTATTGCGGCAGGCAAAGCAAACATGGAATTGGAATTCAACCGGGCGGCTGCTATTGATCTCGCCGGGAGAGATGTGCTGGAGGCTGTCCGGATGAGTGTTAATCCAAAGGTTATTGAAACTCCCATGGTAACCGCCATGGCAAAAGACGGGATTCAACTGCGGGCGATTACGCGGGTCACCGTTCGCGCAAATCTCGACAGGCTGGTTGGCGGTGCTGGTGAAGAAACGATTCTTGCAAGGGTGGGGGAAGGCATCGTCTCTACCATCGGTTCATCCAATACCCATAAACAGGTTCTTGAAAATCCGGATACGATTTCAAAAACCGTTCTGGCAAAAGGGCTTGATTCCGGTACTGCATATGAAATTTTATCCATCGATATCGCGGATGTGGATGTGGGAACAAATATCGGCGCGGTTTTAGAGACAGATAGAGCGGAAGCTGACAAGAAAATCGCCCAGGCCAAAGCCGAAGAACGTCGAGCCATGGCATTTGCCGAAGAGCAGGAGATGAAGGCAAAGGTGGTGGAAATGAAGGCCAAGGTTGTTGAGGCAGAAGCGCAAGTCCCCATGGCCATGGCCGATGCATTCAGAAAAGGAAATATTTTTTCCGTTGCAAAGCATTAGGACCTTTTTTAAATAGCAGTGACGTTATTTTTTTTAAGGCCCTTTAATTACGGATCAGATTGAGTATCGCGGGAAGGGCTTCCCCTGTTTTCATGGGAATATAGATATCTGATTCCCGCACAAAGGCATTGACAGTCGGGTTTATTACAATAATTTTTGCACCATTCTGTTTGGCCTCAACCGGAAAGTAGGCTGCCGGGTATACAACGCCGGAAGTGCCTAAAATAATCATGACATCGCAGTTTCTTGCCGCTTCAAACGCATTTTGCAGATCATGAACCTGTTCACCAAACATGACAACATCCGGCCGCATCATTGATCCGCATTTATCGCATATCATCACCAGTGACAACAGATTCTCCAGGTTGAATGACATGAGTCTGTCGATTTTTTCCTTGAGTTCTCTGATATATATTTTCCGATCAACCGTTACCCGATGACTGCAATTAATGCATCTGGATCTGAAGACATTTCCGTGGACTTCAACGACGTTTGTATTTCCGGCCTCCTGATGGAGATTATCCACATTCTGGGTGATGATTGTTTTCAGAATACCCATTTTTTCCATATCCGAAAGGGCCATATGACCCGGATTGGGTTCGGCGTATTGAAAGGCATCGAGAATATTGATGAAGAGCGGAAAAAGTGTTTCTGCGTTTCTTTCAATGGCGTTCACAAATCCACTGGCTGTTCCGACCTCAAGCATGTCCATATGATCCCATATTCCTCCCGGATCCCTGAATGTGGGAATGCCGCTTTCAGCAGATATGCCGGCCCCTGAAGCTGCTGTCATACGGTGTGCTTTTTTAATGATCAGGGCGGCTTGGGTGATTTTTTCCTCATGGTGTTTCATAGGCTCTCCGGGGCATGCTTATTCATTTTAAAAAAAAATGTTTTTAGAAAATCGACCTGAAAATACTATATATTGTGCAGTTTTAGAGTTGACATACAAGATGTTATAGCTTATGAATTCCAACATCAGGCTCTTTCATTTCTATCTCAAAGAGTCCTTTTGAATATATCATATTAAAATGAATACCGGAACAACAGAATCATAAAAAAACACCATAAAAGGAGAGCAAATGAGACCATTATTGACCCTTGTTTTTATGTGTTTCGCCATGCTGGCATTTTTTTCAGGAACCAGCGTTGCAGATAATTCAGAAGAGGATTATTCCAGCCTTTCCGAACAGGTGATTTTAAAACACATTAATATTCCAAAAGGGTTGACCTGTCGTATTGTTGCCAAACAGAAAATTTTTGATGGCAACTATAAAGTGTATTACATCACAACCCTGCCTGACGGTACTGAGGAACTGGACAGCATTAACTTGCTTCAGGTGGAACAGGATGACTGGATCGTCAGTGATGCCGGTTAGCAGTTAGGATTTTAGAAAAAATCTCTTCCTTTTTTAAAAAGCGGGCAATGGGTTCAGCTTTTCCGGTTTTGTCTTTTTTTTCATCATGCTTCCTTGACGTTTTTATATTGAAATCAGAATATTTTGTCATATACTGTTTGAAAAATAGAAGGAGAATGTTCATGAGATATTTATCTGTTATCATCTTGATTCTGGCTCTGACCGGTTTCGTGGCTCAGGCCTCTGCAGACCGCAGCGGGGAGTTTATTCTGAATGACGGCAGCAAAATCGTCGGCAAGGTGATTTCACTGGATAATGGGATATATAAAATTCGATCAGACACACTGGGTATGATCAGCATCGAAGAATCCAAGATTCGTTCCTTTAATTACAATGGGGGAGAACCCCAGGCACAGGAAAATGGGCAGGGCATAAATTCCGGTCTGCCGGATACCATACAAGGCATAGATGTTAGAGCCATTGAGAACAACATCCTTGAAAATGAAAATATCCTTCAAATGGTTATGGCCCTTCAGAACGATCCTGCCATTCAATCCATCATCAATGATCCAAACCTGAAAAACGCCATTGAAACAGGAGATATTAATGCGCTCATGAATAATCCGGCCTTTTTGGAACTTTTAAACAACACCAGGATAAAAGAAATCCAGAAAGAAATTATCCCGGGAAAATGAATGACACAGGGGAATATCGTTTAAAATGAAAACAGGTATAAAGGTCTTTTTTTTCATCGCGATACTGACTTGCATGCCTGCATTTTCAGGACAGGAAGTCGAAATAATCCTGAATGATGGTACACGGATAGAAGGTGAAATCATGTATTATGCAGAAGGCGTTTATGAAATCAAGTCCAGTGATCGGGGAATGCAGAAGATCCATGATAACACCATATTTTCCGTCAAGCGCCTTGCGCCGGAATCGCAAAAAGAAATTGCCGGTGACAAGGTGATAACCACTTCTGATGAAGATAAGCTGAATCAAATCATGGAAAATTCAATCGGTGAGGAAAAAATTCTCAAGATACACGAATATATCAAAGAATGATGTCCGGTTCTGCTTTTTTTGTTTGAAGGAAAAAGGCCTATCATGATTCGACTCGGGTTATGCTGTATTTTTAAAAATCAACCCATCCGTTTCAGAAGGACGACTGCCAGATATATGAAAGGCTTTACCCGAAAGGGTCAGATAGATAGGCTTTCAGATATTTGTCTTGAGAATGCCAGGTCATTGTCGAAAGCACTCCGTTTTTGTGATGAAAACAGCATCGGGAGCTTTAGGGTGAACAGTCAGATTTTGCCCTTAATGACCCATCCGGAGGTTGGATACGATATTGATGACCTCCCTTTATCCGATGCCATAAAGAGCCATTTTCGGACTTGTGGTGAATTTGCCTCAACCAGGGATATCAGATTGACCTTTCATCCGGATCAGTTTGTACTCCTTTCTTCTAAAACCCTTTCCGTGACCCGGAATTCAATTGCAGAACTTGAATATCAGGCCCAGATCGCCGAATGGATCAATGCCGATGTCATCAATATTCACGGGGGCGGCATGTATGGCAACAAAAAGGATGCGCTTGTCCGGCTTGAAAAAGAGATCTTGAAATTGTCTGAGCCTGTCCGGTCCCGATTGACTCTTGAAAATGACGATCGCATCTATACACCGTCTGATCTGTTGCCAGTTTGCCTGAAAACCCGAACCCCTCTTGTCTATGATGTCCACCATCACCGGGTGAATCCGGACGATCTTGCTGTTTGTGATGTAACGCCTCTTGTATTAAAGACCTGGAACCGGGAACCCTTATTCCATATATCAAGCTCTAAAAACGGCCGGAACAGGAATGATCAGCGAAAACATCATGATTTTATTGAGCCAGGTGATTTTCCTGAATGCTGGCGAAATCTTGATATTACCTTGGAGGTTGAAGCCAAGGCAAAGGAAGAGGCTGTTCTCAAATTTAAAAAGGATATCGGTATATAGGCATTCTCTCCGGATATATATTGAAGAATATCCATTCACTAAACGCGCTTGACAAGTGCATCGGTTTGGACGTATCGATAACAAACCAAAACCGGCATGTTCGGGTGATTTATATTTACAGGAGTTTATCAGTATGAAGGATGACATGATTCAAAAAATAGCAGAGAATATTATCACCAATTCATCTTATCGTCTTTTGTCTGAAGATGCTGTAAAATTGGCACTGCTGCCAACCGAATATGATCTGGACCTTATTTACCATGCCGGGAAAATCCGGGAACATTATCTGGGCAATACGATTTTCACCTGTTCGATCACCAATGCAAAGTCCGGTCACTGTACGGAAGATTGCGCATTTTGCGCCCAGTCATCCTACAACACAACCGATATTAAAACCTACCCGCTTTTGGATGAGGATATCCTTGTAAAAAAGGCTCTTGAATACCGGCGACAGGGTGCATCCCGTTATTCAATGGTGACTTCCGGATTCAAACTGAAACAGGAAGAAATGGATATCATTTGCCGGGCCGCAGAACGGGTCCGGAAAGAAACAGACATGATTGTATGTGCATCCGTAGGCGTCATCGATATTCCGTATATCCGTCAGATGAAATCGAGCGGCATTACCCGTTATCACCACAATCTTGAGACATCCAGGAGTTATTTTGATGCCATCTGCACCACCCATCGCTATGAGGATGATATTGATGCGGTTTTGCTTGCAAAACAGGAAGGCATGGATGTTTGCAGCGGTGGGATCTTTGGTCTGGGTGAAACCTGGGAGCAGCGGGTGGAGCTGGCCTGCGATTTGAGAGAACTGGATGTGGATGCCATCCCTCTTAACTTTTTAAACCCTATCAAGGGCACACGGCTTGAAAAAAGAAATCCCTTAAAACCGTTTGACGGTCTCAAGGCTATCGCAATAACACGTTTTTTGAATCCCGGAAGGCATATCACCATCTGTGGGGGACGGGAGATTACACTCTCTGATTTTCAGTCCTATCTGTTTCAGGCCGGTGCAGATGGCTTGATGATCGGAAATTATCTGACGACCCTTGGGCGGGCCGCAGAAAACGATATAGAGATGATCCGGCAGCTTTCACTTAAAATCGAAAACAGATAATATCTTCTTTTCAGATTGACATCCTGTAAAAAAAATCGACAGACCGTTGTTTGGCAATAATGCCATCATTTTGCATCTGACCTTATATTTTTAATATAATCAACTGGATACAAGCAGATCTCAAATACCGAGGATGGCATATTCCTTGCTCTGTAACCATTAACTCATGAAAGGAGGGGATATGTTATATTCATCAGATTACGAGACCGATGGCAATACGTTTAAAAGTCAGAAAAAAGACCATATTGTTATCGTGACATTCAAGGATGATTTTATGCTGCGTTCAACAGATTTAAGTGTCCGGGACCGTCTTCTGGATTTTTTAAGCATGGTCAACAAGGATGATGATGTCCGAAGTCTGATCATCATGGGGTCTTCTGAAAAAAAAGGGTGTAGTGAATATTATGATTTTTTCAAAAAAATTTTAAAGAAGGAACTGGGACACCTTGCCCTCCTGCGCATGTATAACGTCATCAACCAGTTGATTCTGAAACTGGTATCCCTTGATAAACTGGTTGTCCATGGAAACCGGGGGGCAGTGATTTCCCTGTTCCTCAATTTAAGTCTTGCCTGTGACTATCGCATTGTCAGCGAAAATACGGTTTTCAGTAATCCCTGTCTTGATCTGGAGCTGTTGCCAAAAGGTGGCGGCCCGTTTTTTCTTTCAAAAATGGTTGGCACTGGAAAAGCATTGGACATTCTTCTGAGTGATAAAGGGGTGACTGCAGACGAAGCCCTTGACGCAGGTATCGTCAATCAGGTGGTGCCTGATGACGAGCTCGAAGACGCACTTTTTGAACAGGCAATCACGTTTGCTGAAAAACCGTTGAGATCCGTTATCGGCATAAAGCGTCTCTTGAATTATAACTACAAGGGCCTCAAAGAGTATCTGGAGTTTGAAAACGAAGAACTGATTAAAGTGTTTTTTACCTCAGAAGGATGGAAAGAACTTCTGGTGTGCAGGTAGTTCCGTATTACTCAAGCCCTTCTTTATGGATGCTGTCATGGACATAGTGTATATGATTTGCATCCATACCATATAAAAGGCAAAGAGGCTGCTGGTACGGGCCCCTTTGCCTTTCTTTCTTTTTCCATTAACCTATCCGCAAAGCTCGGATTGGAATTTCTGCATGAATGCTGTTTTAATGATTTTGGCAGCAGATGCCGGTTCTTTTAAAAGGTCAAAATTGAGGACCAGATCGAATTCATGGGATTCCACAGAAGTTTTGCCGAATGTTTTTTTAAAGAATTCCTGCTGTTCCTTATCGATTTGCGCCAGTTTGGCTGCAGCTTCTTTTTCGGATACCTCAAGCATTCTGGAAAGACGTTTGCTTCGGTATTCATCCGAACAGGTACACCTTACCGCCAATGTTCTGTTTTTGGGTAATATCAGGTGGGTTCCTCTGCCTACAAAAATGGTCGAGGCCGTTCCTCCCAGTGAAAGAACCACACTGAACAAGTGTCTGGAATAGTCGCTTTTGATGAATGCCTTTTCTCCAAAAAGATATTTCATAAATTCGTTCAACATACCTGGATAGCGTTCATCAAAGTATTTTACGGTTTTTTCACTTAAATTCGCCTCGCATGCAATATGAGTGAGAATTTCCCTGTCCATCACCGGATATCCCAGGTCTTCACCCAGTATATCGGCAACTTCAAGCGCTCCCACACCGATTTTTCGTGAAAATGAAATACAGGGGTGAATTTCAGGCCGCTTTAGCGCCTTTTGTTTTTCAATGAGTTTCTTTTCCACATCACTGAAATATTTATCAGCCAGTTGGGCGCCCGTAAATTTTTTATGGGAATACATTCCAGGAACGTAATTTTTTCCGCCTATTTTTATTGTCATATCAAGCCTCCATTTCTGATGTTTAAACGGTTTGGTCAAATATCCTTTGGAAAACATTTCCTGATCAATTGGAGGGCAACTTTCATGCCATGTGAAGCGCAGAGGAGTTTGTTATCATCTATTTAAAATAACATATAATTCTTGTCAAGATTCTTTAGCCTGACGGTTTTGAAAACAACGGCGTGTCGATGTTTTTTACAGTGTGTAAATATAAAAGCAGGAAATAAAGACAGGGGGGAAGGGTAAAGGATCATTAGGGAAAGGGAGGTTTCTTTTTAGCTTACTTTTTCCAGGATGTGAATGCACATGGACGCTTCTTCAACACCAATCATACCGCCGTCATTTTCAGCAAGAGCGATACGGGCGTTTTCGACCTGACGATTGCAGGCCATCCCCCTTAACTGGCTGCATAATTCAGCAATCTGTGCCAGGCCTGTTGCGCCGATAGGATTGCTCCGGCATTCCAGCCCACCACTGGTATTTATCGGTTTTTCACCTCCCAGCCGGGTCGCACCGGATTCGGCATACAAGCCGCCTTCTCCGATGGGGCAGAATCCCATTGCCTCTGTTTGATGAAGTTCTCCGTAAGATGTGGCATCATGAAGTTCGGCCAGATCGATATCTGATGGTCCGACACCGGCCATATTATAGGCCACTTTTGAAAGGCGTTCTCCCATGCTTTCATCATCGATATCCCTTTCCCTGCCTGAACCCACTACTGAAGCCAAAAGTTTTACACAAGGTCTGCTGCTGATTTTTTTCAGATAGCCTCCGGAACATACAATAACTGCGGCCGCACCGTCTCCTTCTGTTGTGCACATTGATTTTGTAAGCGGATAGAACATCGGATCCTCTTGCATCACATCTTCCGCTGTGAGGAACGACCTGTATCGGGCCATGGGGTTTAAGGAACCATGAAAATAATTTTTGGCGCATATTGAAGCAAGCTGTTTTACAGTGGAGCCAAACCGGCTCATATGCCATCTCGCCCACAGTGCAAACGTATTCATCAGCAAATCATGACGTTTCTGTTGACCGGGTGCCTGGTATTCGGGTACGTCATTATGAAACTCTCTGGTGTATGTTTCCATGCGTTTAAGATATCCGTCAATATCATGGGTGTCCATAAGGGCTAAAGACACATCGGCCAATCCAATTTTTGTTTCAGGGTTGTTTTTTTCCGATCCCACCACAAGAACCACATCATGCATATCTGCCTTAATGGCCGTGTAGGCCAGATGCAGTGCGGTTGCGCCACCGGCACAGGCATTTTCCACGTTGATGACCGGTATGGCATCAATGCCCATTTTTCGCATGGCGACCTGGCCCCTGATGGCATGCTGATTTGAGTAAAGTCCCCAGAACGTGTTCGAAAAAAATACGGACTGTAAGGCTTTTTTTTCTATCTTAGCGTCTTTCAGTGCAAGGTATGTTGCTTCCTGGGCCATGTCACTGACATTCCGGCCAGGGTAGTTGCCAAACCTTATCATGCCCGTGCCGATGATGTATACTTCTGTCATGGATGGCTACCTGCTTTATGCATTTATGAAAAAGCCCGGTCGTTGTTGCGGGAGCAATAGCGACCGGGCTTTTTAAAATCAGAGAAGTTCTTCGAAATGTTTTATTTTTTTAACAGGTGTGATGCCAAATACAGCCTGGATATGCTTGGCATCACGGAATCGTTTTTCCTGACCAAAATCTTTCATGAATCCCACACCGCCCATGACCTGGATGCCGTCTGTTGTAATATCACAGGCTGTTTCCTGAGTGAGGAGCGCTGCGGCTCTCGAACATTCCTTCCATCCGGATTCCTTGGTATCTAAAGCCTGACAGGCTTTTGCCACCGACATTTCCGCGTTTTTAATTTTTATCGACATATTGGCAAGCATCAGTTTGACTTCAGACCAGTTAATGATTTTTCTCCCCCCCTGGGATCGTTCTTTGGTATAGTCCATGGCTTCCTTAAAAGAACCTTTCATGATGCCAGTGGCCATGGATGCGGCTGCTACAGAAAGCCTGTCTACCATTTTTTTGAAATAGGTCTGGCCCTGTCCTTCCTGTCCGAGCAATTTTCCGGGTGTATTTGAGAGTGTCAGGTCAACAGCAGGACACGAATGAAGGCCCAAACTGTGGATGGGACTGCTCACCTTGACGCCTTTTCCCTTCAGGTCGACAAGGAAGAACGAATAGCTGTCCGTTCCCTGAATACGTGCAGGCACAATCGCCTGATTGGCAATACTTCCAAGCACAAGATACTCCATTGAACCGGAAAGTTCATAGCCATCATTTCCTTTTGTTGCCTTCAGCATATGGCGGACCTGTGAGGGATCACTGAAAACCGGAAAGGCGATAAGGAATTTATTGACCTGATCCGCCGATTCAGTAAGCTTTTTAAGAATTTCTTCACTTCCGGATTCAATGAGGATTTCATAGGCAGCAGAATTTGTGAATATGATGCCGCCAAGGCTTGAGTCTTCCCTGCAGATGTTTTCAAGAATAACGCAAAGTGTACTGATGCCCTGTCCGATACCGCCATAGGTTTCAGGAAGAATCGAATGAAAAAAGTCAAGGTCATATGCTTTTTTCAACGAAGCGTCAAAAAATGGACCAAAGGGGAATTTGTCATTTTCTTCTCTTTCAGGCCAGAGTTCTTTTCTTGAAAAATCATAGGCTGCTTTTTCTATGAGTTTTAATTCTTTATTGGTGTTTGCAATCATGGTCTCCTCCGTATTTCCAAAAATAATCGTTTAGATGTTGTTTTGTGAAAACGCCTCAGCCTGACTGGAGGAACGTTTGATCAGTCGTTTAAAAACATTGACCCGGTTTACCTGATTGGTTCCTTCATAAATCTGGAGGAGTTTGGCGTCTCTTAAAATCTTCTCGGCCCGGTTTGAATGGCGAAGTCCGGCCTGTCCCATGATTTCAAGGGCTATCTGGCAGTTTTTATTGCCAGCATCCGTGCCGGTAATTTTGGCGATCGATCCCCACCCGTCAATACGGTCTATTTCCTCCTCAGTCTGACCATCAAGACACAGTTTTCTGAAAATGGTTGTGGCGATGGGTTTTTCGGCGACCCAGCCGACCAGTTTTTCCATCAGCCTGGCAGGGGTGAATTTCGTTATATAATAAAGGGACTTCCTGTTCATGGGTTTCCATAAACCGTGCATGGCGTTGGCTTGTGTGGCTTCAAGATAGGTCGCTCTTGAGACGGCGACATTTCTATACATCTCTGCAAGCATGCACTGGCACCATTCATGATTGATCAATAACTGCCCGTCAAGTTCATTTTCAGATGCGAATTTAAGGGCCTCTTCATAAGCGTTCCTTGCTGCAGCGGTCCCGAAACTGCCCACACCCATTCTGGAGGCGCCCCAGATATAAGCAAAAATCTGCTCATTGGTTCCGGCGATATTTCTTTTCAGGCGTATGGCATCCCGATTGTCCAGACAGACATTTTCATCCGGAACAAAACAGTCGCTAAAAATCAGTTCGCTGGCCGGACACCCTTGCTGACCCATCTTTTTTTCTTTTTTTCCAAAGGAAAACCCTTTTGTGCCGGTTCGAACAGCAATCATCACCGTATTGTCAGACGCCCTTTTCAAATCCGTATAGGCATGAACGATATGCCATTGGGACAGATGACCACAGGATATGAAAATTTTGGTACCATTTAAAATATATCCGCCATCCACTTTTTTGGCGTGGCATCTCAGGTTTCCGGTATCCATCATCTCCAGGTTCTGGGAATCTGTACCTGCATCCGGTTCGGTCATGGCAAGAGTGAGAAGGCAGGGCTCTCCTTTTTTTTGTCCGTCAACGATGTCCAGGGAAATTTTATTCAGCATGCGAACATTCCACGACGCTGTGAGCATGGTATATCCCAGATAGTGAACCCCCACAAGATTCGCCATGGCCAGACAGGCCGAGCCGAGTTCTTCAAAGAAAACACCACAGCAGGACAGGTTATAGCCTTGGCCGCCAAACATTTTTGGCACAAAAAGGGTATATAGTCCCCATTCATTGGCTTTTTTTATAAATTCCCAGGGAAGATAGGCCGGGTTTTTTGTCAGCTCCAGATCAAGCTCCAGTACATAAGGTCTGACCACTTCATCCGTAAATTTTCTGGCAATTGCCATGACCTCACGGATCTCGTTTGTAATCCATTTGGGTTGATTCCCAACGGCACGGACACTTGACGTCATGTCGTCAAACCGGGGCTCTCTTTCTGTCAATGCTTTTATCTCTTTTCGGGTCACCATCTAAGGCCTCCTTTATGGGTATTAACTTGGGTATAGCGTTGGGGTGTTTCATTTTTATGAATATCCATTTGTCAGGATATTCATAAACCGATTCCAATTATCTTGAATGTGTCAAGAAACTGTTTTTTTAATGGTTGCACAATATAAGTTCGAAAGGAAGCTGTCACTGCTCATAAAGGTGGGGTGGGCAAATTTTTAAAGTTACCCACCCCGTTCCTTATTTAATAGCAATACGGTGATGCTTTTTCTTAAACAACAATCAGGTTTGATTGACACCTTAAAGAAATATCCATATAGTCTTCCTTTGATGAATACCGGAATGGGTATGAATTCAATCGCAAAGTTGACGGCACTATTATGAAAACATGTCTTGTTTTTATTTTTTTCTTCCTTGTCGGTTACCCTCAGATTCTTTTTTCTTACGGCATGGAAAATGATGCGGGTGAGCACCCGATTGCTGACCATATTCCCGAGCGGCAAACAGATGCCATAACAGGCTCTGAGTTTGCGAAGCTGACATCCGGCATGTCAGGAAAAGAGAGGCAGAAAGAAGCCATAAGCGAGCTGAAAAAAGGCAATATTCCCGATTTTTTAAGAAACTTGAAGCCGGTCACACTTCTTTTTAGTCCTTTGTATGGTCAATCAATATCTGGGGTTATCTGGGTAATGCCTGATTACCTGGCCATCGGTTCTGATGACGATTTCATGCGTATTCCCCTCACATACCCTTCGTCAGTTGAAATCGCCGGAGAGTATGGTTTTGTTTTACCTACCCGGAAAATGGTTGATGCGATCTACTGGCAATCCACATGCCGTATGAAACCCGAACCTTTGCCACCTTGTCCTGAAATGCGATCAAGCGAATATTATATGAAACATCAGAAAATGATACGAAAACAGCGTGAAAAAAATGAGTGTCAACTGGGAGACTTGGTTTCAGGGCATAAAAAGGATATTGTTCTAACCAATCGATTGAACAAAAAACCGGGCAGGATTGCCATTTATGGATGGCAAAAACAAAATGGCGAACCTATTCAGCCGTTGAGCACCGTTCATGGATCAGAATATGCGGATTACAGTCATGGCCTCCGGTTGATTTATCCGTTTGTGTGGATTGATGGAAATCCCAGGCAGATTGCGGATGTTTTGCAGGATGCCTCGCTTGCGCCATTGCTTACTTATGAGGGCCTGATTGCCAATGTAAAACGATTGCTTAGGCTTAAAAAATAGAGAGAGGCCATAAAAAGAGTTGTCATCGGGTTTGTTTCTCAATGGTTTTGCAGCACCTGAACCCCAAATGGTAATTGTGATGGCTTTTTGGGTCCATGACCCGGGAACCGTGCCAGAATGGCGCCCGCCATCTGCACCAGTCCTCATGGGCTCTGTATGTATCGAAAATAAACCAGCTTCCTTTCATTTCCGTATATCCCAGTTCCTTGCTTCCCTGGCTTGCCATTTGACTTTCATTCAGGGGGAGATTCATATGTTCTGCGGCATTTCCATGAAGATCATAAACAAAAAGCGGGCTTATGCAATCAGGGAAAAATCCGGAAGGATAGGTGTTTGAGCCGCAACTCGGCCATTCCCCTCCCTGTCAGCCAGGGCTTTTTTCGCTTGCTGATCCGCAGATTCCTTTTTGATAATCCGGTCCATAACTCCAGGATTTCCTTGCTTTGTATTTTTGATTATGGGCTTCTCTCATTTTCTGTATCGCTTTTTCAGGTGTCTGCCCCATGGCGAGATCAAAGCGGTAATCCGGCGGTTCAAGACAACCTTCGCAAGCACCTTCCCACTCATGCGCGTCGCACAAACGCTTTCCCATGGCTTCACATATTTCCGCTGCTTCCTTTGCCCGTACCCATACCACCGGGTAGATACAGGGGATATCCGGAAATTCAAACTGATCGATGCAGTCACAGGCGTCTTCAGGATGTTCAACAGCCGGGTTATAAAGCGGGGCCATGTATTTTTCACCGCAGATTTTTTCAAAAACCGGATTTTCATACATAACTCCGGCCTGTTTCAATTTTTCCTCACACTGGTCAATACTGACCGGATGCTTTGTCATTGAAGGATTTCCCTGACCTATGTATCCTGACCGGGCAAATATTTTACGAACGTCTTCTATTTGTTTTACAGTAAGGTGGTGGACCGATTGAAGTGTTTTGAAAAGCGATTCATTTTGCTCAATGAGAGCAGTTCTGTTTTGGGAAAAGAGAGAAATGGCCCCAATCAACACGCATGCAGAAACCATCAAAAAGAAAAACAAGGGCTTTTTCATTTTTCTTCCTTTTTCGTGAGATAAAAGAAATCCCTGTTATCCGGGAAACCGATGAAACGGGGGATGGTTTGATTGTCCGAGACCTTGTCCAGAACATTCATGCCTTTAATCAGATTCATTACCGAAAAACTGCCATTGTTTTTTTTGTAAATTGACAGGTAGGTGTGCTCAAGGGCATTAATATCCAGTAGCATGGCATATTTGCATTTATACCCCTGAAAAATTCGCGCCATGGCAGATGTGGTTACACTTGAAAAATAACCGAACATCAGAAAACGCCTGCCATCATTTTCATGGACCGCCAGGCCTGCCCTCAACGTGCGGTATTTTTTGCTGATAGAGCCCGACCAGTTTCCCTTCCCCCAGAAACGCACATATTCTCCGGGTTTTGAAATGCCTGTTGATGGGTCATAATCGATTATCGGGACACCATTCTGCCGGGCATGCCTGATTTCCTTCAGGTTTTTGTTGTCGGTTTCGGTCCATGTTTTCATGTTCACCTGTCCGTCCGCATCAACGATAATGGTAGCCAGTCCGGGCTGAAGTTTGCTTAATATGGTTCCGTATTCGATAAAACCGGAGTGGTGGCCATAATTGTTCAACGCCAGTGTGCCATAATGAAATGCGCTGTGATACCGCTTGAAACCGCCAATAAAAGCCACATTCACCATTCGGGCATTGTCCGGACTGATCATACCTGTCATGACAAGCGGAAAAAACGTATCAATACCATCCGGACCGGGCATGCCCGGGTCCAGAACCCCTTCAAGGGTTCTTTCGGACCAGCCTGCCTTGGGATGCTCCGTGCCGACGGAAAAGCCGACATTGAAACGATCAAGATCAAAAGCAACCATATAGGAGACAGCCTCGGATTCCACTTCATCCAGCGGATTGGTTAATTTTCGCTGACTATGAATAACTTCTTCAGCAATAAATCGGGGCTGAACAACACTGATGTATATGCCTTCCAGCCCCTTCACTTCATACCAGCGTCCAATGAGTATTCTTCCTTTTTCCTTTTCATCGAGTTCAATACCCAGTTCCTCAATATCCTGGGCATAGTTAATAAAAACGGGATTGATCAAAGGCCTTTCCGGTGCCCCCGGAGGCCTCGGCTGTTTCACTTCCTGTGCCGGAGACGCTTCTGACGATATCAGGTACGCATCACGATACAATGTTTCACGAACCAATGACACAATCTGGTCACCCTGCCATACATGATTTCTCAAGACATCGGTGACATATTCCAAATTTGTTTTTCTTCCGGCTACAGAATTTCTGAGGAAAAGATACATATTGCATATCTGTTGAAACGGCTTTCCTGAACGTTTTGCATGTAAAAGTGCATTGTCCCGGGGATTTTTCCAGAGGTCAAAGAAAAAGTCCTTCTGATTGTCGGTAATGACCAGTCCATAAGGAAAAGTCTTATTTAGGGAAAGAAGCACTTTATCCGGCAATCTGTTTTCCAGATGAAATGCTTCCTTTGCGCCATTATCCCAGACAAGCAAAAGAAGAAACCATACGTTTATTTCAGGATTCAGGTTGATCAGTGTTGCCGTGCCTTTTTGATCATACTTATCCTTCACCGGTATCTGGGTCGTTGTTCTGAAGGGCTGCAGTTCGACAATATTTTTGGGTACGTTTGCATAATACTCTGCCAGCTGAACCCGTAAAGATGCTTCCCCGGTTTTCAGGATATCTTGCCCGGAAGTGTCTTGATTTTCAAAGGGGGTGGCCTGAGCCATCTGGCTTATTTTTGGATTTGCCTCACCTGATTCAGGGAAAACAGATACTGGATAGAGGGCCGCAAGGAGTAATACCAGAAAGAACGCTCTTATTGTCATGTAACGATACCACGCTATTAAAACCAGTTAGGTTGAATGTCCGCATTATATATGAAACAAAAAGGTTTTTCAAAGAATATCTTTTTATTCTCAACCGTCAAACTGGATTTGGATTCTACCAGGCTCATGTATGTGGCGGGATATGATTGGAAATAAAATTGAGATGCAATTGGGCGTACGTTTCCGAATAAAATATATCAGGGCTGCCAGTCATCATAGGGATGATCCGTTTCCTTCATAATTGCGTCAAACTGCCCGTTTGCTCTTAATTTGTTAATGGAATCACTTAAAAATTGATCAAACGATTTCCCTGATGACCCTTTGGGGATGACGATTTTTACATCAAATCTTTTATAGAGTTGGCGTTTGATATTGGTAAGCTTCAATTCCCGAATGAAGGGATCTGAAACATCATCGGCAAAGATAAAACCGTCAATGCGGCCAATGTTTACTTTTTTCAAACTGCTTTCGGTGCTTGACGACGGTATGATATTGTCGTGAAAATAAGGTGTGTGGGCGGCATCAGTTTCAATGATGTGCTGGTCTATTTTATTGATATCCAGGGGTTTGTCTTTATGGGTATACAGGATGAAATTGACGTGAAAGATGGTTTCTTTTGCATAATCATAAGGCAGTGTTGCGATGTCTGCATTCGGGTTTGCAATAAGAGGAATATGGCAATCTGCCTGTCCGCTTGTAACATTGTAAATGGATCGTTTAAAAGGCACGACGTGTATTTCAACAGGCTCACCAGAAACTTTTGATATGGCCTTGACAAAATCCACGAGGATTCCTTTTGTGTCACTTTCTGCATAAACAGGCATTTGAGCGAGACTTGCTTTAAATGCCCTGGCAGGCACAGCGGAAATGCACGTGGCAAGCATCAAAACAAACATTGGAAAAGATAATCGGTAAAGATTTTTCATCATGCATCTCCTTTATTGGATGGGTTAGCAAATTATTACATCTTGAACCGGCTGACCATTTCCTTTAATTTATTGGCCAGTCGCATCAGTTCATCTGACTTCAGATTCACCTGAGAGCTGCTGTTCGATATCTCACTTGCGGCGGAGTTGACGCCTGCTATTTCATCTGCAATGTTTCCTGCTACGGAAGAACTCTCTGCCACGTTTTTGTTCACATCCCTTATACCTTCCGATGCATTGGAAATGTTCTGGGCGATTTCTCTGTTCGTTGTGGCCTGCTCTTCAATGGCAGCGGCAATTGAGCCCACAATTTCATTCACTTCATGGATGATTTTTGATATCCGTTCTATTTCCTCGGCTGTGTCAGAAGTTGAACTTTGAATGCCATCAATTTTGATTTTGATATCAGAGGTTGCACTTGCCGTTTGCTTGGCAAGTTCCTTGATTTCATTTGCCACAACAGCAAATCCTTTACCGGCTTCTCCAGCTCTTGCTGCTTCAATGGTTGCGTTCAATGCCAGCAGATTGGTCTGATCGGATATTGCCGTAATCACCTCTGTGACCTTATTGATATCATTGGCCGCAACGCCCAGCTCACTGACTTTTTCAGACGCGCTTTTGGCCTGGGAAACCGCTTCAATGGTCATTGCTCTGGCTTTTTCCGAATTTTGGGCAATTTCATTGACTGTTGCGGTCATCTCTTCGGTGGCGGCAGCCACCATGTTCACATTGGTGGCTGTTTCTTCACTGCTTGCTGCCACATTGTTCATATTGGAACTCATTTCTTCGGCTGCAGCAGCCACAATATTGGATTGCTCGGACATTTTATCCGCAGATACATTCATGAGTTCAGAAATGCTTGCCAGTTCTGTTGACGAGACATTCAGTGTATCTGCATTTCCCGCTATTTCCCGGATCATCTGGGCAAGTTTTTCAAGAAACCGATTAAAGCCCGCTGCCAGTTTTCCCACCTCATCCTGTCTGTTGTCATCAAGGCGGCGTGTCAGGTCGCCCTCTCCCTGGGCAATATCCTCAAGACCTTCTATTGCCTGATTGATCGGCTGAATGACGATCTTTTGCGTGCTCACAAAAAGGATGATGATCAGTGCAATATTGACAAGAATAATAGAAATTACATTACTAATAAGGAACTGGTTTAATTCTTCCGTCATGAATTTTGTCGATAGATATATTTCAACAATGCCCAATTTTTCTTTGTCTTTTTCAACGTCCTTTGCCCGGGTGATGTATGTGCCGGTTACATTTTCCTTTACGGTTACCGGTTCCCATTTTTCATTTCTTCCCATTCCGTCCAGAATAATTTTTTTATCCGGGTTTTTGACCAGAATGACGGCAATCCGTTTGTCCATCATCTGGATTTTTAACGTTTCCTTTGTATAAGCATCATCCATGTTATAAAGGGGGTTGGCCAATCCTTGCGCCAGCTGGATGATGACCATATCTGCAAACGAATTCAGGTCTTCCTGGATTCTTGTTTGGGACGAATGATAATTAATGCCTCCAAACAGAGCCATGATCAGGGATGTTGAGAGGATCAGGAGTATCATCATTTTTGATTGGATACTTTTTAAGGTCAGTCTGGTTGAAAAATGTTGCATGACAATCATCCTATCTGTTTTGTTTTGTGATTATTGTGGTGACGTCTTCAAGGTTAATTTAAAAGACCTCGTTTGAGAAAGAATGAATCGAGTTGATTAATTAATATACGATATTTATTACGTTTTACGCAAGTTTTTTTTAATAAGCTAAGTTATGAAGCGGTTATTTTATTAATGGGTTTTGATTATTTGGTCTGTCTGTAAAAGGCTATGCTATTCGAGAATACCCATTTGGCGGGCTTCATTGATGGCTTCTGTACGGTTGGATACGCCCAGTTTGCCGAACAGGTTTTTCAGGTGCCATTTTACTGTGTTGATAGTCATATTGAGTGCATTTGCGATTTCTTTATTGGAAAGTCCCTTTGACAGAATGCTTAATACCTCATATTCCCTCTGACTTAAAGCGTCTATGGCGGCGGCTTCCGTTTTTTCGGGTTGAGGTGCTTTGGATATTGGCAACGTGTTCTCAGGAGGACTTTCTGTCTCAAAAGCGGAAAGGATGTCGTTCAGGTATTTCTGCCACGGGGTTGACATGACTTCAGGTACAAGGTCATATATGGGGGCTTCATTATTCATTATCATCCTGATAAGCCCTTTCATGATATCTCCTTCATCGGCAAAGGTCCGTATCATGTTTTGAGGCTTGGCCTGGGTCAGTGCCCTTACAAGGCATTGCAATGCTTTTTGTGCTCTTCCGGCTTCAAAACAGGCGATAGACAAAAGGGCTTCAAGTTCGATCTGTCGTTTCTTGAAACCAAAAGCAATCACATCTCCCAGAAGCTGTTCAATAATTTCAATGGCCTGGTCCGCTTTCCCTGAATGAATATAAATGCGGGCTTCCGCTGTTTTTTCAAGTTCGTTTGAAAGCATTTCAAGGCCGACAAACGCCCGTTCTCTTCGATTCATCCTGTTTTTCTTGGATGCGAGGATGTTTTGGGCTTCTTCAAGCCTGCCTTCGGCAAGGAACAAGCGAATGCGTTCATTGAAAACAGCTGCAAGAAGCCATTTGCTGTCCTGACGGTTTCCCAGATCCTCTATTCTCTCAAGAAGCGTTAAGGCCTCTGTCATTTTTCCCTTTCTGGCAAGTGTCCGTGCGTAGGGGATATGGCAGGCAACGATCGGGTCAACAGCTGTTCCAAAATCGATGAGATCAAGACAGTTATCAAGAAGTTTTTGCGCACCATCGAGATCGTTCCATTCATAATAAATTTCATAGAGAAGAGCATATGCCAGTGATATAATACCCGGCCGTGTGCCCATGATGTCTTCGGCAAGCTGGATCAGCGTCCGGTATTGTCTTGCTGCCCCGTGAAGCCTGCCTTCGACCGTGTGAATCCTTCCCAATAAACCAATGCCATAGGCAAATGCAAATAACCCTCTGGCAGATTTCTGATATTTGAGCGCCCACAAATTGATTTCTCTGGCTTTATCAAAATTTCCCAGATGGAGATAGGAATAGGTGAGTACATTTCCGATCACACCCACAATCCAGGGGTCATTTTTTGGAGATTTTTCCATCCAGCGGGTTGCCAGTTGTTCTGCCCGGATAATATCCTGCCTGAAGGCCGCACATACGGCCCGAATGGCATTGAGTTCAACCAGGATGGCGGGTTCATTGGGGATTCCTTTTGACACGATGGCATCCATGATGGATTCCGCTTCTTCCGTCCGGTTCGTGAGGCAGTGTGTCCAGGCAATGGCCATCTGCAGTTTGGGTCGGTTTTTGAGCAGTTGATCAGGGAGCTTTTTGATCCAGCCAGTAAGCAGGGCAAGGTGTCCCTCGGATATGAGGTCCATGGCACAGTCTTCAATTAATTTGAGGGAAAGTTCATTATCTTCGGCTGCCAGGGCATGATAAACCGCTTCATCCATCAACCCATGATTTTTAAACCATTGACAGGCATTTGTATGAAGGACTTTTGCCTCTAAAGGATGTTTGCTGTGAAGCTGCTCTTGAAGAAACTGGGAAAAGAGATGATGATACCGATACCAGATTTGCTCTTCATCCAGGGGAAACGTAAACAGGTTGTTGGTCTCAAGATAACGAAGCATTTTTCGGCTGTTGGTGTTCTCTGTTACCTCATTGCACAGATCACTGCAAAACCGTTTCAGAATCGAGGTCTTCAGCAAAAATGATACCACTGGCTCCGGTTGAAGGGACAGAACATCCATGGCCAGATAATCCCTGACAGATTTGATATTTCCTGAAAATGAATCGATAAACTGGGTCCTGTCTTTTTGCTTGAGCAGCAATATGGAGGCCAGTTGAAGGCCGCCTGCCCATCCTTCCGTGATATCATGAAGCCGGTCGATATCTGGCTGGCTCAACCGGAGCCCCATCAAATGGTTTAAAAATTCGAAAGATTCACTTACCGTAAACCGCATTTCCTGGACGTTTATTTCAATGAGCTTATTTTTGGCCCTCATTTTAGCGATCTGAAGGGGTGGTTCGGATCGGCTTGCCATCATTAAATGGATATTCTCAGGGATGTGGGAAATAAAATAGTCCAGAATCTGATGAATGATGCTTTCCGTAATCAGGTGATAATCGTCCAGAATTAAAAATATAGGTGAATCAATGCTGGAAAGCTCATTGATCATTGTCGAAATAATGGCTTTTTCAGGAATCATGGGGCCAGCCTGCAGCAGAGAATGGGTCCCCATGCAGAGGCCTGGTGCTGCCTGCTGAAATGCCGCAGTCACATAGGAAAAAAACTGGTAGAAATCGTTGTCATCCTCATCAATTGAAAACCAGGCTGCCTGACCGCCGGCCTCGACGATTTCCTGGCGCCATCTGGCAAGAAGCGATGTCTTCCCAAATCCTGCCGGTGCCTGAATAAGCGCAAATTCCCTGAATCGGCAAAGGGAAAGCGTATCATGAAGTCTTGAGCGCAATACATAGGGGCCTGTTGTCCTGGGCGGCGACAGCTTGGTCGCAATCTGCGTGAGACGGGGGCTCCTTTCTTTGTTATCTGGCTTCATGTTGTTTTCGTATGCCTGTTTTTAAATCCTGCATGCTATTGCAGCATTAAAATAGAAGGTGAAAACGCATTGGCATGTGTGAACACCTGATACATCTGCATTTAAAAAAAATATAAGGTAACACTATTGAACGCCTGTTCGAATTTGTCAATATCCTGTATCTGTTTGAAAAAAAAAGATGAAAACAGGGAAGGGCGTAACTTTTTTGTGAACCTGTAGAATTGTATTGACACACCATCAACTATTTATTATTTAGATAGCGCTTTTTAACAAAGTGCCTTTTGATGTGGGGTTGTAGCTCAGCTGGGAGAGCGCATGGCTGGCAGCCATGAGGTCAGGGGTTCGATCCCCCTCAGCTCCACCAATCATTTCAGTGGGTTGGCCAAATCATGGCTGGCCTTTTTATTTTTGTGTGGGACTCTGTGTGGGACTTTTTTAAAAAGCCATCTTTTTATACTTGGTTATTCCTTTTCCAGTATACCGGCAGTCGACAACCCATTCTTTGGGTGCGTTTTTGGGTAACACCAGACAAACAAGAATTGCATATATTCCGTTACCAATGCCACGGCCACCGGATTGACACCCATTTACCCGAAGGTGTCTGTCACTGACACGGATACCGGTCTCTCTTATCTGGTGACATCGACCGGTTCGGATATTTCATATGAGTTGACCGGCACAACATATCCTCTGGCATCGGGTCCGGATTTGTGGTGGAACATCCACCGCACATACCGGTGTGACACCGGTGTAATCCTTAATACAAGTGACGCTCTCGATATCGCAAATGTGGTGTCCGGCTCTGCCAGCCAGTCCGGAAACCTGATTTCCTATGGCGAATACGACCCGCTCACAGGGATCGTTTCACCAAGAAGTGGGAGCCTGCCACAGATTCCGGGATGCGCCTCCTGCGAAATGGCCTGCAAGGTTCAGAAAAACGCCACCAATACCCAAGCAGGGCTGGAAGCCAACACCTGGGATTATCAAAATTCCATCGCGGATGTTCAGATCATCTATAAATCCTGTGGGGCCAATTTATTGTGTCCGCTCGATACCGGAGAGACCCTTATTCAGGATTGTGCCTGCCTGGATGAATTCGCAAATGCCGTATCCCACATGCAGGTATTGGAAGACGCGGTGAATGACATGATCTGTGCACCGTGATTTTGAGAAAAATCATTAACAACAAGAATAGGGTTGCAAAAATACTGTCAATGATTTAATCTGACCTTAATGGTGTCAAATTGTCACCATTTTAGATTGTAACTCAATGAACGGTTTATTAGGAGTATGATATGTTACCTGCAACCAAAAAAACAGAACGTATTACAGCAAGAGTCCCGGCTGAGATGAGGAATAGGCTTGTTGAAGCTGCTGCCATATCCGGTGCGACATTGAATCAATTTCTGGTCCAGGCCGCTGTCGAGAAAGCTCAGTCCGTTATCGAAAAAGAAAGAGTTGTCAGGCTTTCATATAAGGATGCTGAAACCTTTTTTAATGCAATTGAAAATTCGCCAGAGGCAAACGATAAATTAAAAGCCGCAATCAAAAAATACAAAAAATCCGAATTGTATGAATAAACTGAAAATCGAGGCTTTAGGCAAACAACATGACCGGAAAAAATTTAATTGCGGTGTGGAAGAATTAAACAATTACCTGCGGACAACCGCATCCCAACATGCAAAAAAAGGCATTTCAAGGACTTTTGTGTTTATTGAAACTGACAATCCTTCAATTATTTTGGGATTTGTCACCCTTACCGCCTGTGAAATTGTGGCTGAGTCTCTTCCCCATCCCTATCACAAGAAGTTTCCTTCAAAAGTTACAGGAGCTAAAATCGGCCGACTTGCAGTCTCCCGTAAATTTCAAAAACAAGGACTGGGAAATCAGCTTATCGTTTTTGCCTTGCATCAAGCGATTATTGTCCATCAAAGCCTGGGGTTGACAGGCGTGATGGTTGATGCCAAGGATGAGCAGGCAAAAAGATATTATCAACAATATGGTTTTATTTCTCTTCCAGAAAATAGTCTGGTCCTTTTCCTTCCTATGCAATCAATAATCAACGCTTTTCAAAATCATGCGTAGGTTTGGCTTTCCTGTCAATTGAACGGCAAAAGGAGGAAACCATGGATTTGAAAACCGTTATTCAGAAGAGTCTGTTGCAACCCAAGGAAGAACTGGGTGACCGGTCAACCTATGTGGGCGCTTCAGATATGACATGCGAACGCAAAGGATGTCTTGAAAAACTGACTCCGAAAAAACGGGCCTTTAAAACACTTTTAAGGTTCAAACGGGGTGATCTGGTCGTAAATATCGTAAAGGAAGCATTGGTGAAAAGTGGCATCATCCATACACATTCATGATTATTTATTAACCATCCCATAAGGGAGACAATCTCCCTTCACGGGCACCAAGGTCAACAACGATCATCTGGTGGTAATCAGAAGCTGAAAAATGAGTCTATTACCATCAGCCAAATCGTGGCCGAACTGGCGAATCTATACAAAATCAGTTTGACTCCCAAATCACAGAAATAACTGGAATCAAAAATAGCAAAGACCAGATCAAAGACAAAAAGCAAATCGCCGACCTGATCGGTTGCAGTGTCCAGTGGGTGAGAAGGGTGCTCAAAAGTGTGGAAATAGTCAACGGCATCTTTTTTGGAAGAGCAAGGATACCGATATGCTCGAAGAAAAAAAAGATGCCGATGCCCAGACTATTTTAACAGAATTATCCGATGATACATAATTTTGCGAGAACGTATTTCTGTTCATTAGCCATAGACGATTTTTTTATCTTCCTTTGGTCATTTTCAATCGTAGGTTGAGGGCCTCTAGTCGTTGAGGACTGGCTGCTTCCAAATCCCTCAGCAGTTTATAAGTCCTTTGCGGGTCTTGTCGGTAAAGCCGGGCGGCCATGATCAACAAGGGTTGATAGGCGGCCTCAAAATCCGGACTGGTGCGAACGATTTCAAGCAGCGGACCGGCTACCTGGTTGACCATGCCTTGCAGATCAGGGGTAGGGGACGTGCGAGCGCCGGTTTGCAGATATTCGTTTCGGGCCGACCAATAGGCTTTCAGACGCATTTTTTCGGCATCTGAGGTGATCGGCGCCATGATATTCTCTGCCTGGGGACTGAATGCCTCTACAAGGGTCATTATACGGTCGGTTATATAGGAGGTATGGGAAGATGTATAGACATATTCAGGTGCCTGAAATAGGACCCAGGGGTGATCGTCGGTATTCACCGGTCCTTGCCCGGCAAACTCGCGTAATTGGGATGCATCTGCAATATAACACCCCAGGAGTGTGTAAATGCTGGGGAGATCCACGGATCGGAGTTGTCCGGCCAAACCGGGATGCAGGGCTAACCTTTTATTAAAGACATCGGCGTTAACCTGAATGTCCTGCCTGCCGCCGATCAGTCCTATGATGGGCTGAGTCAGGCTATGATGAGCTATAAATGCCGTGCCTTGGGGGAAAACCTCTATAAAGGTTCGCGTAATAAGACGCAGTAACTTCAGATCCATTTGATAGAGGGGAAGCCACTGGCAGAAGATACCGTTTTCGGAAAGACGCTGACGAACAGCATTGAAATGTTCTTTTGTATAGAGGAAACCTGCTCCGTCCCGGGAAGGGTGAAACAGATCGGCAATGATCACATCATATCGCTGTGTTTGGGCCAGGACAAACCGGCGGGCGTCAGCAACAAAAACGTGCATATTTTCTGAACGATCTATTGCTGAAGGCAGAAAATAGGACATCAGGTGAACGACTTCAGGAATTAATTCCACGCCGTCCACTTTCAAGCCTTCATATTGTCCGGCAGCGGCATAGGTGGTCCCCGTTCCCAAACCCAGAAACAGAACATTTTCAGGATCAGGGTGGAGCATCAAGGGAATATGCGCCTGGCGCTGGTCCGAATACCGTGAGGCTGTCCCTCCCATCTGGTAATGGTTGTTGACCTTGAGATGAAAGTCCTGCTTTCTGTCCTTCACCACAGTAACCGCGGCCATGACACCGTTACGATGTGTCACCACTTCTTCGCCAAGCGCCGGTCGGTTATCGTCTAAATGTCCTGAAAGAGTATAAATCAGCAAGGCAAATAGTGTGCAGCCCGCTACAGGCCAAATGGTTTTTCGGTGAACGGTGAAAAGGATCAACAGATAGCCTGCACATATAGTGAACATGACCCTGGCAGGCCCCAATGCAGGCATCAGAACGATGCCGAACAAAAAAGGAGCCAGTGCAGCGCCCAGGGTATTTACAGCCAGTGCCGCACCCAGTCCTTTGGGATGATGATTTTTTGCAGCCTGGCTCAAGTGACTGAACAGTGCACCCATAATAAACGTCGGTCCGATAAAAGCCGTTCCCGCCACCCCTATCTCGGCCAGACGGATATCCACCATTCGTCCTAAAAATTGATATATATCCTCGCTGAAGCTCAGTATCCACATGCCGGCCGTACAAGCCAGAGCCTGGGCCGTCAACAGACCGGAAAGCGTAGTTGAAAATTTTCGGTCCACTAAATTTGCCTGATAAAAGGCTGCACCGGCAGCGGTACCCAAAAGATAGACGGAAAGCAGAATCGCATAGCTGAAAACGGTGTTTTCCAGCACTTGGCTGACGATGCGAACGGTCATCACCTCATAACCAATGCTTAAAAAACCTGTAAAAAATAGAACCGGCAGCAATCGATCAATTGAATGGTCGGCATGGATTTTTTTCCTGGTTCCTTTACGAGGGGGTGCATCACCATCCCGGAAAACGAATACACCCATGGCGCAAAGGATATTTACAACCGATAGCAGGTATTGGGTATGACTGAATCCTACGGCCGGTACGAGCAAGAAAGTCGGAATCAAGGTCCCGGAAACAGCCCCCAGGGTGTTGGCCCCATACAAACCACCCACCACGTGGTCTTTCTGCCGTAGACGTACGGTTATACAATCCATGGCAGGCAACGTAGCTCCCATGGCCATGGTTGCCGGCAGCAATAAAATTAGAGGTAGAAGAAAGGTTATCGTACACTGTAAGGGGCCTGAAGGTTCCACACCCATCAGCATGGCGCCCAAGGGGGCAATTCGGGGAATCAAAAAAGACAATGCCACAGCCCAAACAGCAATAATTATTTCCAGAGCTGCATACCAGCGTTCAGGGGTAGGACTGAGCCGCACGCGGTGGTCCAGAATCCAGGCACCAGCTGCTGTGCCCACGAAAAAGGCAGCCATGACGGCCAGCACAGAAAGAATTTCATGACCCAGTCCGGCAGACAGGGCGCGGATCCATACCATTTCATAGCCCAGACCGGCAAATCCTGACAAAAACATCAATGCATACGGAAGGACGTTTTTTGTAATCATGGGTTCATGAACAGAAAAAGGGGGGACATTTTTTATCCCCCCATTGGTATTAACTTGACCTGTCAATTGAAGTCCTTAATGCGTTAGTCCACATAGACAAAGATAGGGTTGGAGTAGAACCACAGATCGGCCCAGGCTTCATCTGCGCCGTCAAGACCCAGATAGTCAGTAGCCTCAAAGTCGGACACAGGGTTTCCATGGGCATCTGTTTCATGCGGGGTGTTCACGGCCAGATTGGTGCCCCGAAGTCTAAAGTACATGCTCGAATCCATATCCTTGATTCGGTATTTAATGACATTGTAACCGTCTCTATCCGTTTCCCAGTCTTCTGCCGTAAAGGTTTTCATGACTTTTGTGGTTTCATTGGTAGCCTTGGTGTAATCCGGGCTGTCGGGATCGATCTTGCCGGTGATGTTGCCGGCGATAAGATCAATATGGTCTACCACTGGGACGTCATTGTTGTTATTTGCCTCTGGACTCTTGAACCTGATGGTGAGAACCAGCGGCTCGTTGCGATGACGTCTGTCTTTTATATGAAGATCATTACCCATGGCTGCAACACCAAAGGTACTGGCAGCATTGAAATCCAGATGGTTGACCAGGTCCCCATGTACAAAGTAGGCGTTTCCGGAACGCAGGCCATCGGCGATTTCGTTCAGCGAATATTCACCATCGCGGTCGCTGTCCTTGGCCTGAACGTAGGTTTTCTGGTATTCGCCAGGGTAAAAGTCATCCCCACCTGCTGTATAATGTTTATGGTAATCTGAGCTGGCATAATTGAACCAATGTCGTCCCTCTCCCAATAAGGCGTCCCAAAGGCCGCCGACCTGAGCGGTAAATGAGCCTACACCGCCGTATGCACCACCATATGCCTCACCAGGGTTACGTCCAAAACCACGTTTAGAGTTGACCTGATGACCGGGAGCACCTTCAAACCCAAAGCAGATGTCCGGCGCGGCATTGTTGAAATCACGGAAATGTTCGATCTGGTATGCTTCGGCCCGCTCAATGTGAGCCCAGATGATCCAGGCATTGTCGATGAGTCCGTTTTCATATTGTTCCTGCATCCAGGCACATGCCGCAACAGAGTCTTCGTGGGTTGAATTGTGCTTGGACAGAACACCGAAGGGTGTCCATTCGCCGGTTCTTGAGGTGTCATCGTCGGATTTGTCGAACTGATACTCAAAGGCACTGACGGCAAGAGGTCCCATGGTATCAGAGACTATGCTTACACTGCAGTGCTCATGCGCCGGGACGTTCCACTCCACACCTGAAAAAATTTGTTTTTCGGGAAAAAGCGAACGGGCCGATAGTATATCCGGGTAGACAAAGTCTCGCAGGGACTGCCAACGATACATGTAGCCGGAGTCCGGATTATCGCCTAAAATAGGGTTTTCAGGGTATTTGGTAGTGTCTTTCCATGAAACGCCTTCCCCATCTCTGTTTCTTTTCCCGCCATGTTCTGAGTTGGCCCACCAGTCCAAGCCGAATTCATTGTTTTTATCCATTACAAAACCAAAGGAAGTGGACCCATCCGTATATAATGTGTGTTGATGAAAATCCCCAGCCAGCCAATCTGTTGCGGGTTTACAAAAATGATTGGCCAACGCAGGTGATAATCCCGTCATACCGATGGAGGCAGATAGAACGGTTCCCATTAACATTTTTTTTAGTTTTTTCTTATTGAATTGCTTCATTTTTTTCATTCCTCACTCTAAAAGTTTTTTTTAGTTTTCATGGTATGTTGCAAAGTCTTAAACCAGCTTTTCAGATTCCAACATCACCTCCTTTTCCCTGCAGGTTTTTAAATGCTACGGTCAGAACGAAAAATCTGACCATGAATTTGATGCAGATGATCAGGACTTTCTGTTTCCCTATGGGGAAGGGTCAGCGAAGTATCCAAAGAGTATGTTTGAGGTAAATAGGCGCAAAAAGACTAGGATTTGATTAAGGGGTTGTTAAAAAAATGTAAGTAATAAAGTTTTTTCCAGATGATCCATAACTCGCTGCCACGCTAATATAATACTCACTTATAGCTCACATCTCTCTAACATCATTCAAATAAGACGGTTCACAAAATAGGAGGATGCTCTGATCAAATGATCGAAAATGTGTTTTGTCCTCGCTGTGATTCAGATGCCATTTATCGTTACGGACACACAAAAAACGGCAAACAGCGTTATCTGTGTCTACTTTGCAGCCGACAATTTATAAAAGACCTTCCTTTGCAGAAATTCAAACAGCGTACCTTTTGCCCCCTATGCGGAGGCAACATGCATATATACAAACGGGAAAGGGTGCGAATCCGCTTTCGATGCGCCAGATACCCTCATTGCCATGGATATACAGCAAGAGAAGTGATAATCGATTGCGACGATGAATAATATTAGGAAAACAATGCTATCAGATTTGCCCAAATAATTTTTGCGCCAAGGATCAACGGCATAGCGGGAGTCTTTTCTTTTTGTCCGCTGATAGTGAAATGAACCTCCCTGGCACGCTCAGACGTTATTCCGTTGGCGGACACCTTTTCAATGGTGGCGTAATAGTTATTTCCTTTTTTGAATGGAAGGTCTTCGATAAAATGGGACACCTGCAGGCGGTTACCCACAGCAGGATAGACTGCCTCATAATGTCCTGGACGTGATCCGCAAAAGACACGATAATGGCTCTGAGAAGAGGCGTCGCTGTCCCAACTGAATTTTACTACTCCGTTTTCATAGGCAGCTACCAGGCCGGAGGGTTTCGCAGGTAAAGGTTGGGGCGCTCGCATCCGCATACCGGAGGCTGAAACCACCACGGGTGGATGGGCATAACGGATCATATCCTGACGAATGTTTTCAGGTAAATGCCTGTCATTGAAAAAAGCAACCAGGACACTGAAATATTGTTCAAAACCATTATACGTGGGACCGGCACCGGCAAATTGCTCTCCAGCCATCAGCGTGACATCAAACCCATTTCTGTTTCCCCGTGTAAAGGGGGTATACTGATCGCCGGTGTACGTCCCAAAAGGATTGGCGCGCACTGAGAAGAAACCGTTTATTTGATCATACTTCATCTGCAGCGGTGCAAAGGCGAAATTGGCTTGAACACAGGTGTCCATGGCAACGGCCATCCCGCGACTGCCCGCTACCACACCAACGTAACTTTCTGTAATGTGATTGTTGATATTGTCCAGATTGAAATTACGCCTGCTGTGCCGGAAATAGTTCAGCGAATATTCGGTGGCAACTCCCAGATAGTTCTGTTTCAACACCCGAATGGGATCGTCTCTGGTGGTTCGAGAAGAAAAACGAATTTCGACTGGTGCAGCGTCTTGCCAGTTGGCATCAATTCGTCGCATCAGCCCCGGGTCCGCTGCCTTCAAAATATTTTCTTTTTCAGTTGTCGGGTATTGAATGGTCCCCTTTAAGAAGACATAGGGCAGATCCTCGATCAGGGTGAAGCGGTAATTCATCCATCCGCTCATAATTGTTCGATGCCTTGGGCCGGGAATCGGACCGGTGATATCAAACGATTGGGATCGACGATCCTTTGAAGTAGCATACGAAATAATCGTTCCTTTTGCTTTGTAGATGGCATCGTTCCATCTTAGATAAGGCATGAAACTACCGGTATCAACCTGTTGGACACCATCCAGATAGACGTCTATCCCACCCTTTGCAAAGCGAACCGATACCCTTTCATTGGATATCTCTCCCTTTTGATCATTTTGAGGGGCCTTGGATGAGGTGCAGGTATCTGTAACTTCACGAATTTGGTAAATGCCATCTGAAAGGGTCTCTGAACCGCTGATATAAAGACTGAGACGCGGTAGTCCTGCCGGAAATTTTATTAAGCCCAGATCAATTGTGGGAAATATTTTTCCATCCTGCCTTACAAATGAAAGTTTAATGCCTTCCTGGTATCCTTCGGGAGGTTTGATATTGACAAATCGATTGCCAATATCTCCTTCTTTGCCGTGCGATCCCAAAATCATCACGGTATCCAGGGGCGACTGGCTTCCGTCTTCTTCCAGCAGAGACGGATGTCGCTTCAGATAAATATTCAGCCCGTCTGCCATCAATTGCTCCATCTGCTCCGAATAGTCTTCCATTTCGCTTATAAGATCAGTCATCACCTGCTCCCGCTGCCTGGAAAGAAAAGGTGTGGCCATGCCGAAATTGGTTGTGGAGAGCGCCCGCAATCGCTTCATCTCGGCAAAGGTTATCAGGGTTTCCAGTTGACGGGCGTCAATTTTATCATTTAAGACCGCCACTGCGCCTCTTGCTGCCGAACATATACTGCGACTACGCTGAATGGCGGTCCAGTAACGCGACGTATCGGCTTTTTCAGCCCATGAATTATACCCGTTAAAGCTGCCGTCCGCCGTATCCTGATTGAAAGAAATGGTGCCTATCGCTTCATGCTTTGCCAGATACGTGCTTAAACTCGTAAAGGCCACATGAGGCAGGTCGTAAACTTCTCTGATCAATGCGCCAAGGCCGCCGGTATTGGGAAGCCAACTAAGTGCCCACGGCAGATCAATGCCATCCCACAATTGGGAATCAGCATCAAAATTGATAAAAATCAGGGCGTCGTGGTTGACCGACCCCTTGTTTTGAAGATCCCGCAGTTCTTGAACCCAGTGTTTCAGGCTGGTATGCTCCGTCAAATCACCAAAATGATAGGTCGGAATCACGATTATCTCTTCCCTGGTTGTCATATTGCAATAGAGCAGCGGATTGTGAGCCTCTGTTTGGTTCAATGGCCGGCTGAAAACCCTGAAGGCATCAAAAGGTGTCGCACTGTAGTAAAGGGAAACCGCCTGAATGCCATGTGCTTTATAAACAGCAAAGCTACCCGGCGTTGTCATCATTTCCTGGGGGCGCACAATGGGGGAGAACTTGCCGAACACATCCCTGACCCCGCTTTGCCAGGGGTTGCTGATGGACCATCCAACGGCATTATCAAGCTCCCGGGGCGTCATGGCCGAGACCAGTCCGTTGTTATAGGACATCAGAATCACTTCATCGCCGTTCTCCTGCACCCTTCGCCGAATATCGGTTATAATATCAGGCGCATATTGAGGCAATATCTCCTGCAGGGAAAAAAGGTTATCAAAATCCCACACACCTTTGACAGGTATCCCTTTTTGGTTGAAGCGGTCCAACGTCCGGATAATATGCCGGATAATACGGATATCCTTTCCAAAACCACTCTCGTCATTCGTATCATTCCTGAAGGAATGATACAGATTGACATGAAACCCGAAAGCGATATTGATCCAGTGTTCTGATTTGGATTTAAATTGGCTTTTATTGTTGAAGGCCACAATAATTGGTAATGCGATCAGGCAAACCACAACACCGGTGACAATTATTTTTACGTTTATATATTTTTTGAAGTCCATCGTGGAGATCTCTTTTGTGTATTTATCCTTAAAATTGGGCCGGACCCTATTTCCTTCTAATATTCAGCTAATGCAATCCTAACATTTGATAGCAGCTCAAGCAATACCGACAGGGAAAGATTCATCATTACCAAACCTACTTGAAATTTGAAGGCAGGTATAGAGCGAAAAGGTATAGATGATAGGATATTTGAAATGGAGGAAGCATAATATGAAAATGAATGTCTAAATCATCATTACAGGCGCAGGGTGATACTTTAACGGTTATTGGTCAAGGTCGATGAAGTCTTTTATTTTTTTTGTCATCAATTTCCAACCAGAATCGCCTAAAGAAGCTGAATCGATAATCAGATGATAATATGCAGGGGTAAGGGTACTTTCTTCAATTTGTATTGGCATAACTGCCCATTTATTTGTCTGGTTTTGTTGTAACATGTCACGGATGCCTTTTAAACTGACCAGTTCATCTTTAGGGCTTGTCAAAATGATTGTTTCGGTATCCAGAAGTTGACGATCAATTTGACCATCAAAATCTTTCAGTAAATCAAACAATGCCTGATAGGCTGCCATGGATGTACCTTTTTGATTGGCGCGGTAAGCTTCGGGCGAGCCGGACGGGATATATGAATATACAGATGTAAATGGTTTTATCAAATAAACATAAAACCTGAGACTGATGGCAGGCGCGAGCAAAATCTGCTTATCGAAAAGGGAAGTATGATGCGCTTGCTGGTACTCAATGGCTACCAGGGCACCTGTTGAATATGCGAGAAGTATCTTTGGGAGCTCCGGAAAAAGATACTCGATCCTGCAATATCCGTTGATAAAGTCGTCTCGCCATGCATCCGCTGTAATTGTTTCCATATCCTCAAAAGGAGCACCGCCGTGCCCTTTAAGCGTCAAACGATATACGTGCATGTCTATGGAATTCAGGAAGGAAATCATTTCCTTCCACTTGGATGGTTTTTGATTCAGGCCGTGAATAACAAGCACAAGCGCTTTAGGGTTATCTGTTTCTGCAAAAAACCATTGGCTCATTTCAGCGTTTGTATATGGATGATCTTGCTCAGTATCAGAAGGCACTTCGACATCGCTGCAGATGGATGATCCTGGAGACGTCTGGATCAAAATAACTGATAATGTAATGGCAAGAATCGTGATGCGTTTCATTTTTAGTTTCATTGGGGGTGATATCAACCAGCAGATAAAAAGCGATGGTTGCATTCCTGTTATAATAAGGCAAAATTTTCAGATAATTTTATACCGACACATTTTGCGTGATCATGGATTGATCATTCTTTATCCAAGTTCATGTCAAAATAAACAAAAAATGTAAATTGAATTTATCGAATTCATCTTTGGCTGCCATATATGGGTCTGAAATTACGTTTAATTCAATTCAAACAATTTTCTAACACAAGTCTAATTCTCGCAAGAAGTCTTCTGTGAAAATCTATCCCACATAAATATCTAACAGGGCCTTAATAAATCATTAATAATTTTCCAATAAAGCTCCATATGACTTGAGACAAGGAAGGGACCAAATGCCTTCAGTAAAATAATATGACTATAATATCAAATAGTTATAAAATAAAACTTCATGTAACCCAGAGAGCGGAGCTGTAGCGAATCACCCCATCAATTGGATAACCATATCAGCATTGATGAATTACAAAATCATTTTTATAATTGAGCACACTTAAGATAGACTACATGGCAACGCATACAAATCCCCCCCATGGCGGCACTCTGATTGATCTGCAATGCGATACAGCGCATGCTCTAATGATTAATAGGAAAGGCATGCATGCCAAAGCTAAGGCAGGTATTTTAAAAGGGGTTACAGGCGTTGATGATCCTTACGAAACCCCTGAATCACCAGAATTGTATGTTGACACAAGTGACATCACACCCGACGAATCTGCTCAGGAAATTTTGTTGTATTTGGGTCAGAGGGAATACATATAACAAATGACGGATAAATTTGAACAAAAAAATATGCGGATTATTTATTCCATTATTTTAACGGGATATTTTTCAGCTATTGCCCTAATTGTTATATTTGCGCCAAGTATTTATTTCTCAGATGAGCTTAAAAAATATATCGTAATAGTGCTCATGTTTTGTGCAATGATTTTTTTTGCATTTTGGGTTGGTCTTTACAAATCTGCTGTTTTCTTTTGGTTCCAAATTATTAGTGCCAATTTCGGGATTATATATCTTTTTTTCTCTCCAGATATGGAAGTAATAAGTAAGAACCATATCATTATGATACCGGATTTGTTTATCCTGATATCATGGTTATTTCTAACTTTTTCTTTTAGAAAAAAACAAAATACTGATTCTGAAGAATCACTTTCGACAATCGTGATCTACATCGTTTTTATGATGTATTTTCTCCTGATTTCATTGCATTCCAAAGAATATATATTTGCAATGACTGAATTTATAAATTTCAGCAGAATAGTAATTGTATTTAGTATATTTAAGTACATACAAGATCGAGAACCCGAGGCAAAATCATTTGTAATTTATGGAATAGCATTTTTAATTATAACACAAGGCACAATAGGCATCGGTCAAGAATTTGGAATTGATTTGTTTTCCCATTATATGGATTCAAATTATACATATATTGCCGGTTCATTCAATAGAATCGGTGGTACACTTGGACGTGTAAAGCTTCACTCATTATTATATTTAACTTTACCGCTAATTTTTACTCAAATTGTTACATCGAAAAATCAATATAAAAAAATGGTAATGCTGATTTCGTTTGTATTAGGAATCATAGCGCTAGCATTAACTCGCAATAGGGGACCTATGCTATCAACGATAGCTGGTGTTGGTTATATATGTTATAAATTTAAATATTATCGGGTGATTAAAGTTAATTTTAAATTACTATTGTACAGTTTGGCATTTGTTGTACTCACTATATTTTTCTTCTCTTTTGGAGGGGAGGATTTTCAACAAATTATGAATAGGCCAACGTATATTGGCCGTATTTATCAAAATACGGAAGTATTGAATCGATTTTATAACAGTCAAATGGATCAATTTTTTTTGGGGTTCGGGCCACAGCAATACCTGGTTGATAAGTCATCCGAAAATAAGAGAAACAAAACAAAGATTATCTACAATATTCATAATCAATATATTTTAATGCTGTATGAAGGAGGTGTAATAGGTCTTTTATTATATATTACTTGGCTAATTAGTTTCTACAGAAAAACTTTAGTCTATAGGAACCGAGAAGGTCTCCCACTAACGGATTTTGAGAGCCTTAAAATTGGAATCAGTGGTTCGATTATCTCTTTGGTAATTGCAAGTGTTTCAAGGCCAATTCATGATAATGTATCATTTACGTTACTAGGAATATATATGGCATTGATATCAAACACTTCAAAATCATTAAATATTAACAACCTAACGTAATTTAATCGTTTAATAATGACTTTTGCAAAAGATTTCATAAAACTAGTATCCGGGACGGCCACAGCACAAGCTATCAATATCGCAATCATCCCTATATTGTCCCGTATCTATAATCCTGAAAGCTTTGGAGTGGCTGCAATATTTTTATCAGTAGTTAGTGTTTTTGCACCGGTAATGTGCCTACGTTACGAATTAAGCATAATGCTTCCGAAATCTGAAGATGAAGCAAAAGAGTTATTTGAGCTTTGTGTTATTATCAATGTCATACTCACTTTTGTTTCAATGATAATAATAAGTATAATATATTTTAACTTTTCTTTATTCGTAAACGATAAAATCAGAAACTGTATTTTTCTGATTCCAATCATTCTTTTTGTGCAGGGATTATATCTGTCTTTTACATATTGGTTTTCACGTAAAAGCCAATTTAGTAGTTTATCAATGGCAAGTGTTCTGAAGCCTATATCGGCCAATAGTATCAAGTTAGTTGCAGGATTAAAAGGGTATGTATTTGGTGTTTCATTATTGGCTGGTGATATTTCGGGAAGAATAATTGAGGTGCTGTATCTCCTAATCGATTTTTGCCGGGGGGAAAAAAATAATAAAACAAAATTTAAAAAGGATAATTTATTAAAGCTTGCAGTAAGATATAAAAATTTTCCAATATATTCATCATGGGGAATTTTTCTAAATAATTTATCAACACAAATACCGATTTTTTTATTGGCAGTATACTTTGATTCTAAAGTGATTGGTTTTTTCGCTATCAGTATGAAAATGCAAATGATGCCTATCGAAATAATGGGCAATGCTTTGTCGAAAGTTTTTTTTCAAAGAGCAGCACAAATTTATGCTAAAAATATAATTCCATCAGAGCTCGTTCAGCAATTATTTAGAAAAATATATATGATAGGGATCTTTCCTTGTTTAATAATCATATTCTGGGGAAAAGAACTGACGGTATTTCTTTTAGGCAATACATGGGAAACTACCGGACAATTTATTCAAATCATGGGCCCTGTCAGCTTGGTTTTATTCATAGCGTCTACTTTAGGGCCATTATATGCGGTATATGAAAAACAAGGCATTGCTTTAATATTGAATATTATAAAATGTGTTTTGCACACCATTGCTTTAATCATCGGAGGAATGACAAACAACGTCTTTATAGCCGTATCACTTTTTGCGATTTCGTCAATTGTTGTAAGAATGGTAGACATTGGTTGGTTTTTAAAATTGTCTAAAGTTGAATTTAAAAGAATACTATCTGATATGGTTTTTTATACCGCATTTTCGCTAATTTTAACATGTCTATCCTATTATTTTACTATTAAATACTGCTGGACGAATTGGATGATATATTTATCGTTAATTATTATATCAAGCATATATTATTATATTGTTTTATTTCCATTCTTTAGAAAGAAGTTATTGGTCCATTAAAATATATTTTAGAAGGAATATTAAGTCTATCATGAAAGTAATACTGTTCGGTCAACGACGGAATGGAACAACTATGGCGTTTAACATGTTTCGTAAAATACAGGAATTAAGATGTTACTACGAACCTTTTCATCCCAAACTAATTAAACATGCATTTTGGAATGGCCGCACAGAAATCGAAAGAGATGAGAAACAAGTATATCATGAATACAAATTATTGGAAAAGGAGTTGAATAAATATTTTTACCCCATTGGGGCTCCGGTACTTCCAGTTAAACAGGAAATAGATGAAAAATATTGGACACAAGGTCATAGTCAATATTTAAGTTATTTATTCAATACTTCTAAGAATGTATTAATTCAACCTGTAAGGGTTAATTATCATTTGCAATCAATGCATGCTAACTTCCCACGTGCAAAATTTATCTGGATATTGAGAAGTCCGGAAGGTGTTGTAAGCTCATTAATGCAAAAGACCTCCAACTTGTTTCAAATAAGAGATACTCCTTTTTTATTCTCAAATATTCTTAACAATGCATTGAAAATATATAAATTTATTGGAAAATCCATTTTTAAAAATAGATATTTACATTTACAACAAAAATCTGGATTCTGGTCACATGACTTGATTGCAAACTACATAATAAATCACAATCCAAAATATCGGAAATTTAAAAATTATCCTATATGGTTTAAATTAATGATTTCATATTATGATTCTGTGGAAGCTGTAGAAAAGGCAAGGCAAATTATTCCCAGTGAAAATTTCGCATTGATACGATATGAAGATATTTGCCATGATCCAAATTATATCATGGCAGAAATATGTAAATGGATAAAACTTGATTGTTCCAAATATAACTTTAGAGAAGACGCTTTTTTAAAACCATCTTCAGTAGTTAGGCCTGATGATAAAAGATGGATTTGGGCAAATAATGAATTGAATGATCTTATTCGGCAAAACAACCCCTTATGGGAATTTCCATCGGAGACTCGTATTGGATAACGCAATAAATGTTTTTAAGAAAGTAGGCAATACGGTTATATTTCAAAATAAATTTTTAAAATTTTCTACGATATGTTTAAGTAAAATACTATATAGCTTATTGAATATACCTGTTAATAAAATAATTAGAAAAAATAGAATCATTTTTATTACTGGAATCGGCAGATCAGGGACTTCATTTTTAGCGAATCTATTACATCAGCAAAATAATATTCTATCTTTTCACGAGACTTCGGGTGACAATCAGTCTTTGATAGACGCTTATTGCAGTATGTCTGAAGCATATGACTATATTGCTGGATACCGCAAGCTTATAATTGCCAAAAGACTTTTATTATCAAGTGGTCAATTGTATTGTGAATCAAACAGCTATTTGCGATATCATGTCGAAATTTTAAAAGAAGTGTTTAATGCTGAGATATACCATATTGTTCGAGATGGAAGATTAGTCGTCCGTTCTATGATGAATAGAAATACATTTACTGAAAATGATAAGCACCACACCGGTAAGATATCACCGCATAAGCATGATCCTTTCGTCAATAGTTGGAATCATATGGATAGATTTGAAAAGGCGTGCTGGTACTGGACACATGGCAATACATATCTTCTGAATAAAAATCTACCCATCATAAATTTTGATAAAAGTATTACTTCTTACCAATATTTTTGTAAACAAATTTTAGAACCATTAAACATTTATATTTCATTAGCCACTTGGGAAAAAGAAATAAATAAACCGAAAAATGTAAGCAGAAAATTTATTTTTCCACATTACGATAACTGGTCAGGGCATCAAAAAGAAAAATTTAGAAATATTTGTGGCCCTGTTATGGAGTCTTTAGGTTATGATTTATAAAAACAACAGAAATCTTAAGTTAAATAAGGATAGTAGCATAATTTTTTTAACTTGCAATTTTATGCCGGTTCGTGGTGGAATTTCTAATTATATTTATGAAATCATTAGGCATTTACCAAATGAAAATATAAGAATCATTGGGCTCCCAACAAAAAATTCAAAACAATTTCATTCAAATCAAAACTTCAAAATTAGTCGCTTAAATGTTCCAGTTAATAGCGCGTCATCTATTTTTTTCAAATTTATTTGGCCCGTCTATTTTTGGACCTTAAAAAAATATAAAAATTCGAGTGTCGTTTTATGCGATTGTGCACATCATACACTTTTAATACCGGCCATACTTTTTTCTAAATTTTATGCGGTACCGTTTGGTGTATTCACGCATGGAACCGATTTGCTGAAACATCAAGGGAAAGTGTACTCAAAAATATTCAATAAATTACTTGATGCTGCCGAGATCGTATTTTCAAATAGTGAACAAACAAAAAAAATATTATTATCAATCGGACTGAAATCCCATAAGATCAAAGTCGTCTACCCTAATGTCAATATTCAAAAATTTAAAGATAAAGCATCAGTTGAAACAATCATTGACCGGCATAACCTTCATAATAAAAAAATTATCCTGACTGTCAGCCGATTAGTCGAAAGAAAAGGTATAGATACTTTTATTAAATCAATGATCATCATTATCAAATCACTCCCAGAAGCGCATTATCTGATTGTAGGCACAGGCTCATACGGAGAAAAATTAAAAGAACTTGTTTGCCGGTATAAACTTAATAAACACATTACTTTTGCAGGGTTTATACCGGATGAAGAGATAAATGCTTACTATAGTGTATGTGACTTGTTTGTCTTGGTTAGCCGATGCTTAAGTATTGGCGATATTGAGGGATTCGGTATCGTATTTCTCGAGGCAAATTATTTTGGTAAACCTGTTTTAGCAGGTAATAGCGGCGGGATTTCAGAGGCGGTTTTGCATAATAAAACAGGAATTATAGTTGACCCGGATAACATACAGGAAGTTGCAAAAGCAGCTGTTCAGTTACTAGAAAACCGAACATTCTCGCAAAAACTTGGAACCGCAGGAAGAGAAAGAGTTCTAAATGAATTTACCGGTGCTGCAAGTACAAATAAGTTAATTGCTGCTCTCCGGGAACAAGAAATATTAATTTAAAAACATTAAAATGCCAGTGCTTTACTTATGATAACAATTTATCACTAAAATTCATTTATTATTATTCATATTAATGTCTTTCCTTAAATTTAAAAAACTCAAATCGGTAATTTTTTACGTATTGGTGATATTCTACAGTTTATTATTTGTCTTGCTGTCTTTGGATTTTACATATGCACATGCGAGTAATTTGGTTAGAAATGGTAATTTTGAACAGGATGATGACAATAATGGCATCCCTGATTTTTGGCAGACAAAAGGCTCACGAGAAATTGTACAAGAGCTTGAAATTGGCATGGGGCAGAATGGTGGCCATTGTGCCCAATTAACAGCAATAAAATTTATTAATGGTAGGTCTGATTCGCATTTTATGATCTGTCAGTCAAATATATCGCCATTAACGAAGAATAAATTATATAAATTATCATTTTTTGCCAAACAGTCGGGAATAATAGCGGGAATAATATCAATCGCAATTCGAAACACTTCGCATAATACTAAAGACAGCTTAAATACGATGTTTCGCTTACCGGTTGAGAATGATAAATGGCAAATGTACAGTTTTATGTTTGAACCTAAATATGACTGTTCTTCCAAAGCTGTGTTGCAATACTGGTTTCGGCAACCTGGTATTTTATATATTGATGATGTTGTATTGGAAGAGGTCCCATCAAATTCTCGAATACCAAACGATATCGTTTCTTGTGAAAAATGCAAAAATTTAATTTTAAATAGTGGTTTCGAATGTGGAGTTGAAAGATGGGGATCGACAACGCTCACTTCCCTTGGAAGTTATGGCGGACTGGATGCTCTAATCGGTAAACTGGACCATAAAAATGTTTACCATGGTAGTAATAGCATGAAAATCGAGCTTAGTCAAAACTCAATTCCTATATACAGTTTTGATCACCCTAAAACATTTCAAATCAAAATGAAAAATATACTGCTTGGAAATATGGGTTGGATTCAAGTCGAAAAAGGAAAACCTTACACTCTTTCCGCATACCTGAAGGCTGATAAAGCCGGCTTGAAAGTATATATGGGAATACAAAATTTTCATAGCAATGAAGTGACAGTAGAAACAAGGTCGGTTTCATCCGATTGGAAACGGTATTCAATGACCGTAATTCCAGAAGTCGAATACTGTTTTATACTGGTAGGACCTGACTTGGAATTGATTAACCGTGAAAATGGTAAACTTTGGCTGGATAATATCCAATTTGAAAAAGGTGAAACAGCTAGCGCCTACCAACCATCTCGTATGATTGAAACAGGTATATGCTCTGATAAGCCAGGTAATATATTCACTCATGATGAACCTGTCATAATAGATACTTACATTCAGAACACAACATCAGAAAATAGGACAATTGATTTAAAAGTAGCGTTATATGATTTTTGGGATAAAAAAGTTGACGAATTCTTGATAAAAAAAAAATTAGGACCAAACATCTCCACAAATGATAAAATAGAGATAGGTGCTCTCCAGCCAGGATTTTACTCAATTAAAACAAACCTGAATGGTTATCAAAATGCAAAGAAATCACGATTGGCGGTTTTACCATTATGCAGTTCGATTGATACCATATTTGGTATTAATCATGCTTATGGAATGAATAATATTTTAGGCCTATGCAAAATCGGTGGAATCGGTTGGTGCAGGACTTGGGCTCTAAAGTGGCAGGATATTGAACCGGTAAAAAATCAAAAGGATTTTTCTGTATCCGATAAAGAAGTGAATAGGATACTTTCAGAAAAGATGAGCATTTTAGGGTTAATACCGCTACCATCTAATCAATGGTCCTCAGAAGCACCCAGAAATATGAATATAACAACTACCAATAATGCTTTTAATAGAATTAGAATGTCTTATGCACCGGAAAATAAATCTGAGTTCGTTAATTATCTTAAGGATATTGCAAAACATTATTCGGGTAAAATTGAGTATTGGCAAATATTTAATGAACCGTTGGGTTATGCTCTACCCAGAAAGTATGGCTATAACACAAGCGATTATTCTACATGGGTTAAGATCGCCTCGGATACCATAAAAGAAGTTAATCCAAAAAATAAAATATTAGTTGGTTTTAGAGGATTAGGGTATCAACCGATTATAAATGATTTTAAAAATATTTTCGATGATGGCATTTTAGACTACTGCGATATAATTACCGTACATTGTTATCCAGGAATAACACCCCCCGAGAAGTTTGAAGAATCGATTAAGAAAATTAGTAGTTTAATGAAGGTGCATGGAACCAATAAACCGATATGGATCACTGAACATGGATACTACAGTGACGATGATTTTGCTTTATTGCCTCCAGATTTCAATGGGAATGCTCATGCTTCTCCATTAGAAAATGAAAAAATCCAAGCTGCGTATGCAGTTAGATTTGCTGTCATTCAACGGGCAAATGGCGTTCAGAAAATATTTTATCATTCGGGAAAAACAAGCCGGCTTAATACCGAAAATATCGAAGGTATGTTTTTTGAATATGGTGGTGAGCCCCGTAAAATATATTCATCCATCGCAGGCTTAACTAGTCTGGTTCCATCAGATGCTGAATTTATAAAAGAGATTGTAGCGAATGATGGGGTTAAATTGTACTTGTTTGGCTATAGTAACAAATTGATACTTGTCTTATGGAATATTAGTAATAAAAAAAAATTTACCTTAGAAATAAAAAAAGGAAATATACAGTCATTTGATATAGTGGCAAAACCAATTGTTGGTAAAATGATAGAGATAACGGAATATCCTGTTTATATTGTATCGAATGATATCTCGGCAGATGAACTCGAAAGGCAAATAAAAATTCAGGAATTATTGTAAGAAAGAATTTAAAATGTGATGACATTAAATAATGTTAAAATATTTTTCCGAAATGATGATCCCGATGTTTTTTATTATGGCGATAAACGACAAGAACTTTATCAATTAACGGAATTGTTTATCAAAAAAAATATCCCTTTAGTACATGCCGTGGTGCCGAATAGTATTACTGACCAAACAATATCTTATTTGCTGAAGGTAGATAGACAGTCTGATTTATTAGAATTCATTCAGCATGGCTGGAGTCATGGAAAGTATGCTACGGGTGAGTTTGATGCCACTCGTTCATATTTTGAACAACATAAAGATATAAAATCCGGCAGAATTAAAATGCAAACTATATTTGGAGATAAATTTTTTTCCGCCTTTACTGCACCTTATGGAATTTACTCAAATATTACTTATAATGTGTTAAGAGAATTAAACTTCAAGGTAGTAAGCAGCTCTGTGAAATATGATATAAAAAACAGGATTTTTAATACGATCGGCCACATATTTGGGATAAAATTTTTTAAAGACAAAAGAGTCTCCTACCACGATAGAACAATTTGCCATACAAATTTACAAGAAATATCCATATCCATTAATATTATGAGGAAAGATAAAGCTGATAAAATAAGAGATATTCGAGAAATAATAAATAAAATAAGACATTTTTCAAGTTTTACAAACAATATTGGCATTCTCGTTCATCATATAAATCTAAAGTCAGATCACTTTTTGATATTGGAGCAATTGCTCGAAGATTTGATGGAGGCAAACTATTCATTTTCAAAAATTTCATCAATTTACAATTCAAATCTCTATCTATGATAAAAACAAATATACTCTGCCTGGGAAATCAGTGGGACCCGATAAAGCCCCTCTCGACAAAACATATTGTTCTCCGGTTGGCAAATGGCGGGAAAATTTTATGGATAAATCCACTTCCAATTCAAATTCCCAAACTAAAAGGCATTTTTAAAGATAAAGGATTACAAAACAAAATTATTAACAAGGTTAGGGTCCATATGAAAATCTTTCATCAGGAAAATAATGTGTATATTTTATCCCCGTTTTATCTTCCGGTATATGGCAATACATTTATTGAAAAAATAAATTATATCCTAATTCGAACTCAAATTTGGTTAGCCGTCAAGGCCATTCTTAAGAACAATTATATTGTATTTGCAACGTCAACCTACTTGCTACTTGATATTTTAGATATTATTGCAAAGAATAAAATAATTTTTCAATTTGCAGATATGATCAGCTCCTACCGTCATTTGCCGGAACCTAAAAGAATTGAATTTTTGATTAAAGATAAAAAAATTATCGAGAGGAGCAATATCGTTTTATGTTCCTCCAAAGCGATTAGAAATAGTCTGTCCAAAATTTCCAATTCGAATAAATTGGCTTATTTTCCACATGGGGTTGATATCAACCTCTTTTTACAAAATGGCAGTCATTTTAAGCAAATTCCTGAAATGGAAAAGATCCCTAAGCCTGTTATAGGCTATTTCGGGAGTTTGACTGATGCAAATGACAAAGAAGCTATCATGTATTGTGCGCGTAAAAAGCCGGATTGGAGTTTTGTTCTTATCGGTGGGCCGATTAAAGGTGACTATTCAGCACTTTTTAAAATAAAAAATATATATTTTATGGGAAAAATAAATCATACAGATATACCCCATTATGGGAAATACTTTGATGTGGGATTGATGAACTGGATACCCCATGATTGGATCAAGCATTGTTATCCTCTTAAAACGTTGGAATATTTGGCACTTGGTTTGCCTATTGTTTCAACACCGATAGATGAAGTCAAAAATAATTTTTCAGAATTTGTAACATTTGCCACATCACCTTTAGAATATTTAACTGCCATTGAAGATTGCATCCATTCAGATAATCATGAAAAAAGACGGATGAGAATAGAAAGGGTGATGCATGAAACGTGGGATTCGAGAGTCGATGAATTGAGGAAATGGATTCAAATATTATAAAAGTTTCTTCTGTGGGAGATATGATGCTGGGCGACAATCATCTTCATATTGGAAGAGGTGTTGCATCTACATGGAAAAATGAATCGTTAACTTCTCTACTTTCCCATTTAAATCCAATAATATCCGGTGATGTCATCCTTGGCAATCTGGAATGTGTATTAGGTAAACCTATTTCCTTAAATCCCAGAAGAAGGATCTATTTAGCATCATCTGAAAAGGCGAAAGAGTTAAAAGAATTGGGCTTTACCCATTTAAACCTTGCGAATAATCATATACTTGAGCATGGGTGTAATAGCGCTTTGATTACGAATAAACTGCTGGCTTCAGAAGGAATACGCACATGTGGTCTTGTTAATCCACGATCATCAACTATTGCCGACCAAACAATAGAGATCTATGGTTTCAGTTTAGTAAAAGAAAGATATCCTAATGACTTTTATAAAAATCAGATTACGAATGACGATCTATGCAAAATTCAATATAGTGAGGCTAATTATAAAATAGTGACTATTCATTGGGGAGATGAATATTCAAATTATCCCTCAAGCCAGCAGATTGAATTGGGACATGAATTGATAAAAAGAGGCGTATCATTAATATTGGGACATCATCCGCACGTTATTCAGGGAATTGAGATGAAAAATGGAAGCTTGATTGCCTATAGCCTCGGCAATTTCATTTTTGATCAAAATTGGAGTGAGGACACAAAAACGGGTTTAATCCTTAATGCTTATTTAAAAAATGGAACGGTTAACGCCTTCGATACATTTCTTGTAAAACAAGACAATAAATATATTCCTAATCTTTCGAAATCTCATTCTTATTCACACATCTTGCAAAATTTTTCCAAGTATTATCAAAAAGATAACGAATATAGAAATTATGTCAAGGAAAGAAACCATTGGGCAAGATATAAAATGAAAGAAGAAGTATTTTTTCATTTACCAAAAGTTTCTTTTAGTACAATGTTGATACCTATATTCAAAAGAGTGCCTGCGATTGAAAAAATACTATTTCCAAATGAAATCTAAGAATATGAAAATTCATTCAAGCAAGCTCCAAGTTTTGGATTTTTTAACCCATCGCAGTTCAACAAATCAGTATTATCATTTATTGCATTCTCAATATCTTTCTTATGATGAGCTATATCATCTACAGAATGCCAAACTTCAAAATTTGATAAAACATGTGTATCATACGGTTGAATATTATCACACGCTAATGGATAAATATAAATTAAAGCCACGCGATATCCAAAATCAGAGTGATCTGGAGAAACTGCCCATTTTAACCAAGGAAATCATAAAACAAAATTATTTGTCTTTTATTTCATCAATATACCAGTCTTTTAACCCTGTAAAAAAAATAACAGGCGGCTCTACCGGCGCACCACTTCAATATTATATATCCAAAAACGTTGAAAGTTATGCATGGGGGAGTATCTGGCGTGCATGGAATGTCGGCGGCTATGAGCCGGGGGACAGAGTTGCTGTTTTAGGTGGAGATTCGATAATAAAAAGGAATTACAAAACAAAAATTTATTATTTTTTGAATAATTGGAACGTCCTTCCAATTACTAAACTCAATGAAAATAATATATTTTATATTTATGAAGAGATTAAGCGATCTTCGTGTAAAATGATATATGCCTACCCAACACCGCTGCTGTTTTTAGCCCAATTCATGTTAAAAAATGAACTGAAACTGCAAATCAATCATATCGTTACAACTTCGGAAATGCTTTTCCCCAATCATCGTGCAATAATTGAAAAGGCTTTTAATTGTAAAGTTTATGATTTTTACGGCGCAAATGACGGTGGACTTTTATCATTTCAATGTGAATATTTTGATGGTTATCATTTGTGTATGGAGAAATGCATAGCTGAGATAGTCGATGATGAATTGCAAAAAAGGTTGCCTGCAAATGAAGTGGGGAATATCGTTTTAACCGATCTGGAGAATTATGCCATGCCTTTTATTCGCTATCAAGTTGGCGATAGAGGGGCAATTACCAATGCGACATGTAAATGCGGTCGTGGATTGAATCGTCTGACAACTATAGCGGGAAGAGTTAAGGATTTTATCGAATTACCAAATGGTAAAATAATTGATGGCAGCTATTTTACAAAACGCTTTCGAAATGTGCCTTCTGTTTTGCTTTTTCAAATCGTTCAAAAGCCGACAAAAGATATATACGCAAAAGTTCGCCTTTCAGAGAATGAAAAAAGTTCAACTATTGCATTGGAAAACATTGAAAAGTTCATATCAGATGAGTTAAAAATTAATTTTAAAATCATCCGGGATGATTCCTTTCACCGATCGACCAATCAGAAGTTTCAATACATCGTCAAAGAATAAAAATTTACTGATGTGATTTGTATGGTTACAGTAATTACGATGAGTACATTGCGAATACAAACCCCCTTGACTCCAATTCATATCCTTTTGTTTCAGAGGCACTAACCGGGACTCCGATTTTTGTAAGCCTGGCATTGATAATGCTATTATCGTGTGTCGGTTGTTTTTTCGTTTTCCGTCGAAGATGCAATTAAAATAAAATTAGCGTAATTAAAGGTCTATAGGAATATACAATGAAGGTCTGCATGATCGGCTATGCGACATATTTTCGGGATGCCCGAATCAAGTCTTATGTCCGGATTCTAAAAAAAAATGATATCAATACAGATATCATTGCCCTTAAAGAAAATCGTAAAGATGATAGCAAAGATTTTATGTCAGGGGATATCCATTATGTTTTGGACAAATACCAGGGGGGAAATGGTCTGCTTTATATTTGGCAGTATTTTTTATTTTTTATAGTTACATTTCTTAAAGTGACTATTTTACATGCCAAACATAAATATTCGATTATTCATGTCCACAATATGCCAAATTTTATTGTTTTTGCCGCAATTATCCCCAAACTTTTTGGCGCAAAACTGATACTCGACGTTCATGATTTAATGACCGTAAATTATATGGCGAAATTTGGAGTTAATGAAAATCATTTTCTGATAAAATTGTTAAAGGCAGAACAAATCATATCTTCATTGTTTGTAGACCAAATTATCTGTGCGGATCATATACAAAAGAAAAAACTGGTCGAATACGGAATCCCTGAAAAAAAGATAACCGTTATCATGAATATTGCCTGCGAAGAAATATTTAATGGCAGGAAAAAGTCTTTGAAGAAGAATCACGCTGACAAATTTAAAATCGCCTATCATGGCACAATAGCAGAACGGCTTGGGATAGATATTCTGTTAAAGACAATGGCTGAAATCAAATCGAAAAAGTATCCCATATACTTGTATGTTTATGGAGACGGGGATTTTTTGCCCCAATGCCTGCAACTGAGAAAAGATCTGGAACTTACGGAATATGTTCATTTCAGCGAATGCTTCTTTCCGGTTGAACATCTACCGGAGTTGTTAAGCGATATAGATTTGGGGATTGTTCCCAATAAAAAATCGGTTGCAACGGATAAATTTATGATGCCGGTAAAATTAATGGAATATGTGGCACTTCAAATACCCGTCGTCGCCCCCAGGCTTGAAATTATCCAGCATTATTTTGATGAGACAATGGTGAATTACTTCGATGCCGGGGACTATAAAGATTTGGCCCGCCGAATCATCGATTTATATCAAAACCAGGAAAAGCGGAACATGCTGGTTAAAAATGCGAATACATTTAATTTAAAATATAATTGGCGCGAAAAGGAAAGGGTTTACATCAATATAATTCACACATTGCAAGCGCGATCACACTAACGGTTATCTGTTGAATATTTATTTCAATGAAAGCATTATAAATAAAAGGAGATGAAGTTGGACATATTTTTATCAACCGATGTATTAATAGATGCTGTATTAAATGATGAAGATCATTCAGAAAGCTTTAAATGTATAAAAGAAATTATCGAAAACAATGATACGCATCTATGGATTTCTGCAAGTTCCATTTCCGATGCTGAAAAGAAGATCAGTGAATACGGAGGAAAATCCTGTGTTGATAAACTGATTCATCTGATCAAGAAGCATTTTTCAATCATTCCTTTTCGACAGTCGGTATTCTTGAAAGCACTTGAACAGAATTCAGTTGATTTTGGTTTGGCCGTACAATTGGCATCGATTGGTGAGCTGCATATGGATTATTGTATTACGATGGATGTGACTGCTTTTGAGACATGTTCCTTACCTGTTTTTACGCCGGAAGATTTTATGGCAAAGATATATACGGATAAACTTACGCAGATAGTAAACGTGCCATTTATGGATTTAAAGGCCCAGCATCACCAGATATATAATGAAATTGATGATCGATATGCGGATATCATTGCCAATACCGGTTTTATTCTTGGAAAGTATGTGGCCGAATTTGAGGAGAAATTTGCAGAGATTCAAGGGGCGGAGTATTGCATAGGTGTTTCGAGCGGAACGGATGCGCTTCATGTGGCATTGATGACGCTTGGTATCGGTCACGGTGATGCGGTGATTGTACCCACGCATACATTTATTGCAACTGCTGAGGCGGTGTCTCTTTGCGGTGCTGTACCCGTTTTTTGTGACTGTGATGGGTATTATAATATCGATGTGAACCATGTGGAAAAGATCCTGTCAGAGAATGCACAAACAGGAAAATTAAACATTAAAGCAATCATTCCAGTGCATCTCTACGGGCAGCCGGCAGAATTAGGAACAATTATGAGGCTGGCGGATAAATTCAATGTTAACGTGATTGAAGACGCCTGCCAGGCGCACCTGGCGTCATATCATGGGACACGCGTGGGGACACTTGGCGTGTTTGGCGCGTTCAGCTTTTATCCGGGAAAGAATCTTGGTGGGTTTGGAGAAGGCGGGGCGTTGATCACCAATGACGGGACATTATATCATAAAGCCAAAATGATCCGGCAGCATGGAGAAATTGAACGATATCATCATCAGGTGGTTGGCCATAATTATAGAATGTCAGCCCTCCAGGGGGCCGCTCTGGGCGTGAAACTAAAGTATATCGAAGCGTGGACGGAAAAAAGACAGAAAAATGCGCGCTTGTATAATGAGTTGCTTGGCGGTATTGACGGCATAGAAATTCCTAAGGAAATAGATGATGTTTTGAGCGTGTATCACTTGTATGTCATTCAGGTGGCGGATCGTGACGGGCTGATGGCCTATTTAAAAGAACACCATATCATTTGTGGATTGCATTATCCCATCCCTTTGCATCTGCAGGACGCCTACAAATATTTGGGATATAAGGAAGGGGATTTCCCGGTGGCTGAGAAGGCCGCGCAAAGGATTATATCATTGCCCATGTTTCCGGAGTTGGCCGAGGGGCAGATTCGGTATGTTTGCGATAAGATAAAAAAAAACATGGAAGGCGTTTAAAGCAATTATTATCTACTAGTATTGAATATAATATTGGTCAATAATAGCATTAATGACTTTTATTTTGGCCAAAATTCAATTTGTCCTTGAAAATTTGGCAGATGATCAATATAGTGGTCATAAATAGTGTCTATGACTGCTATATTGGCCATTAATTATCTGTGTATACCGGTGATGAAACAGAGAACATATTCAAAATATGCAAAAGAAGCGGCTTTATTGCTCGGCCACCAAATCAAGCTTGGACGTAAGGAACATAATTGGTCTGAGCAAAACCTTGCGGATAGGGCGGGTATTTCAAGAGCGACGCTTCAGAAAATAGAAGCGGGTGAAATGAGTCCGGCAATTGGCCTTGTGTTTGAAGTTGCGTCACTGGTTGGTGTGAATTTGTTTGAGCAAGACAAACAGCCTCTTGCAACCAGCATCGATCTGACACAAAGCAAAATTTTATTGTTACCTAAACGTATTCGGAGCAAGACAAAGGCCGTGGATGATGACTTCTGAACACCGGCATCAAGAAGCCTTTGTATGGATTTGGTTGCCTGGGGAAACACAGCCGGTTGTTGCTGGAAAGCTGGAAACAGATAGTGGCGCCATTCATTTTAACTATGGTAAGAGCTATCTTGAGCGCGTAAATGATACTCCTTCGGCCATTCCGATTTATGAACCGGAATTGCCGTTAAGGTCAGGCGGTTTACCGCTTTTACCCGGTCTAGAAATGCCGGGCTGTATACGGGATGCGGCACCCGATGCATGGGGGCGGCGCGTTATCATTAATAAACTGTTAGGGCGAAAAGGAAAGGATGCCGATACAACCGATTTGGGTGAGATGGCCTACCTTTTGGAATCGGGTTCCGATCGCATTGGCGCACTTGATTTTCAGCACTCACCGATTGAATATGTCCCTAGATTATCTGATAATGCGAGTTTGGAAGAATTACTGAAATCTGCAGACAGGGTTGAGCAAGGCTTGCCTTTAACACCGGAGTTGGATCATGCACTATTTCATGGCAGCTCAATCGGCGGTGCGCGTCCTAAGGCGTTGATCGAAGATCAGGGGAAAAAATACATCGCTAAATTTTCGTCCAGCACGGATTTGTATCGTGTTGTCAAGGCGGAATATATCGCTATGAGGTTGGCTGCTCTTGCAGGTCTGGATGTCGCATCGGTTAGGCTTGTTAAGGCCGCAGGAAGAGATGTCTTGCTCATCGAGCGCTTTGATCGAATTCGTGTTGATAAAGGATGGGCACGTAAGTGCATGGTTTCCGCCTTGACCATGTTTGGCCTTAACGACATGACAGCCCGTTATGCCAGCTACGAAAATTTTGCGGAAGTTATACGGTACCGTTTCACAGAACCAAAGAAAACGCTTAAAGAGTTGTACGGCAGGCTGGTATTTAATATTTTATGCGGTAATACCGATGATCACGCACGCAATCACGCGGCTTTTTGGGATGGAAAAGAGCTTACCCTGACGCCGGCTTATGATATCTGCCCACAAGGCCGAACAGGAAATGAAGCCTCCCAGGCCATGAAAATTTCGGGAAATCATAATCTCAGCCAGTTAAAGCTTTGTCTTGAGGTTGCACACCATTTCCTAATGTCTAAAGAAGATGCGCTGGAAATATTTGAGGATATTGAAGGTGTTATTCGTAACCATTGGGGTGCGGTGTGCGAAGAAGCAGAGCTTAACGAGATAGATAAAAAATACCTATGGAAACGTCAGTTCCTGAATCCATTCTCTTTTGAAACAATATCGTAAAACCGCTGTGCTTTTACCCTGAGCCTTATACACTAAGTGGCAATAACGTGGAAATCTCTTTTGATTCAAAAAGGATTAACGGAAAGCCTGGCATGATGGTTTCTACTACATTGGTTTACCCATTGGTGAATGGTAAGTATGAATAGGAGATAGAATGTCAACCGGAATAAACATCATAACTGAAGACGTCAAACTCGGAAAAGATGTAAAGATTTATAATTTTGTCAATCTGTATGGTTGTGAAATCGGGGATGAAACACGAATCGGTGCGTTTGTGGAAATCCAGAAAAACGTGAAAGTCGGAAAACGTTGCAAAATCCAAAGCCATACATTTATCTGTGAAGGGGTTACCATTGAAGATGAAGTAATGGTGGCCCACGGCGTTATGTTTATCAATGATCCTGATCCTTCAGCCGTTAAACCTGATGGTTCTCTTCAAGCGGAGGCTGACTGGAAGTGTATTCCCACGATTGTCAGAAAAAGGGCATCCATTGGTTCCAATGCAACTATTTTATGTGGTGTCACCATTGGAGAAGGCGCATTGGTAGGTGCCGGTGCAGTTATAACCAGAGATGTTCCCCCCTACACGGTTGTTGCAGGAAATCCAGCCAGAGAAATCAACAAACGAATAGTATAGTCGTATTCTTCAATTTATCACTAACGTCTGGATTTTAAAACTTCCTGAACCTTATAGACATCTCCCAACACTACTGTAGTGTCAAACGTGAGTTTTCCTATATTCTTAAAGTACTCTTAATCAACATTTCAATCCTACTTTCAATCTCAATCCATTTTGCTTCTAAACTCGATTAAGATTATGATTAGGATAAAAACGAAAAGACATTTCATATAAATGTTTAAAAAAAGTCCCAAATTTAAATATGTATTTTTGTTAATAGATATACTTTTTCTATCCATATCCCTTTTTATTTCTATTTATCTGACGTTCCCTGAATTTATCGAACTGACAAAACAAAATATCTATTTTGGCTTCAGCCATATGCTGTTCTACCTGATTTTTATTTCGATATTCATCTATGCCTTTCGATACAACAGATTGTATTTCAGAAATATTCTGGTAACACACTACCGGCAGTTTGTTCTGGTGGTTAAATCGCTGGTCTATGGCAGTATGGCCGGCACTATTTTATTGGCTGTTTTTAATGTCAATTATCTTGCGCTTAATGGAAAAGAACTGATCATTCAGAATTTCCTGATTAATTTGTTTTTCTTTACATGGGCACGGGGCGTCTTCGGTAAAATTCTATTTTTGTTTTTATTGGAAAAAAATATTTTTCCTCAAAGCGTATTGATCGTTGGTTCTGAGGGGGCCGCGCTATATGCGGCAGAATCGTTTGCAAATGATACCATATCCAAATTTCAAGTGGTCGGATTTTTAGATGATTATAAACAAAAAGGGGAATTGATCAAGGAAGATTTTCATAATCTGGGTACGCTTGAAGATATTGAAGAAGTGGTCAGGTCACATCGCGTTAATGAAATTTTAATCGCAATTGAACATGCGCCTTACAACAGGCTCATACATATCGTTGAAAAATGCTTGGCAACAGGTCTGCCGGTTCGAATTTATTCAGATCTTACGAACGTTATCGTAGAAAAAATGAACGCTGAATATTACGCTAACATTCCTGTTGTAGTTCTTTCTCAAAAACCAATAGACAGCAGGGAATGGGTCGATAAACGAACATTTGATATGTTGATATCCGCCCTTGCCCTGATCCTGCTGTCGCCTGTTTTTCTTTTTATTGCGCTGGGTATCAAGCTTTCATCAAAAGGCCCGGTTTTTTATAAACAGAAAAGAATAGGCAAAAAAGGACAGGCCTTTTCTTTTTATAAATTCAGGTCAATGCACCTTAACAGTGACAATCAGCAGCATAAAAGTTTTGTGACGGATTTTATCAAGAACAGTAATAAGAAAAAAGAGAAGGAAATCAAAATATTCAAGATTACGGATGATCCGCGAATTTTCAAATTCGGCAAATTCATCAGGAAGACCAGTCTGGATGAACTGCCGCAGCTTTACAATGTATTAAAAGGCGACATGACGCTGGTCGGACCAAGACCTTGCCTGCTTTATGAATGGGAGTGCTATGAAGAATGGCATAAAAACAGACTGAACGCGATTCCGGGTTGCACAGGAATCTGGCAGACCCTGGGTAGAAGTTCTGTCACGTTTGAAGAGATGGTGATTCTTGACCTTTTTTATATCAGTAATATGTCTTTATGGCTTGATTTTCAAATTATTTTAAAGACCTTCCCGGTTATTTTTCTTGGAAAAGGCGGGTTTTAGGAGGAGATATGTACAATGTAGGCGTTATCGGATGCGGGTATTGGGGACCGAATCTCATCAGAAATTATACCCAGTTAAACAGAAGCCGTGTGAAAATCGTTGCCGATCTTGATAGAGACAGGCTTTCGCATATGAAAAAGCTCTATCCATCGGTTGAAACCACAATCGATTATATGAATATTATCAATGACCCTGAAATAAATATCGTAACCATTGCCACACCTGTAAGCACGCATTATAAATTCGCCTCTGAAGCGCTTTCTGCCGGAAAGCATGTTTTTGTAGAGAAACCGATTGCATCATCTGCAAAGGATGCGGAATCCCTGGTGAATATCGCCAAAAAGAACCACCTGAAACTCATGGTCGGCCATACCTTTATTTACACGGCTGCTGTAAAAAAAATGAAGGAAATCGTTCAGTCCGGTGAGCTGGGAGACATTTACTATATCAATTCCCAGCGGTTAAATCTGGGGCTGTTTCAAAAGGATATAAACGTGCTATGGGATCTTGCCCCGCATGATATCTCCATTATTCTTTATCTGCTGGATCAGGAGCCCAAATGGATCAGTGCGGCCGGTTCTTCAAACATCAATGGCTTTATTGAGGATGTGGCCGTTTTAACCATGAAGTTCAATGACAAATTGATTGCCTTCACGCAGGTGAGTTGGCTTGACCCGGATAAAATCAGAAAAATGACAGTGGTCGGTAGTAAAAAAATGATGGTTTATGATGATGTGCAGCCAACTGAAAAAATAAGGATATATGATAAAGCGGTCGAAATGCCCAAGCATTATGATACGTTTGCCGAATTCCAATACTCATATAAATACGGAGATATTATCATACCCAAAATAGATGGGAAAGAGCCCCTTTCAACCGAGCTCTCACATTTCCTGGATTGCATCGAACAAGACCTCACCCCCATGAGCAGTGGAGAAAAAGGACTGGAGGTGGTTAAAATTCTTGAGGCGTCCGATGAATCGTTAAAAAATAACAGCTCGCTGGTCGAACTCTGCAATAATCAGTTCCTTTTAAATTAGAAACAAACACTCACCATGAAGTTCAACATCATTCTGTCATTTCCTCGTAGAAAAAAGAAGGAAACGACAGGTAAAAAAGCAGAAAAGTCAACAAATGACAGACACAGTTATACAAAAAGATAGTAAACGACAGTTATTTTTTCCTGCCATTATTCTGATTTTTCTGATGGCCGGTTTTTGGCCTCTTTTCCCCAAATTATTTTCACAGTGGGATGCGGGTGATGACAGTTATTGTTATATGATCATCCCCCTGGTTTTTTATTTGCTTTGGGAAAAAAGAATGTCCTTTCATTTTGCATCCTTTTCCTGGAGTTATGTTGCACTCTTACCCGTCATTTTTTCAACCATGATTATCATCATTGGCGAACTGGGTTCGGTTTTAACCCTCGTTTTTTTGGGACTCTGGGGGTGTTTGGTCAGTATTTTGGTCGTGCTCTATGGAAAGCGTGTTTCGCACCTGATTTTTCCTGTTTTAATTTTGGCGTTTATCGTGCCCCTTCCGCCAATGATAAGCCGTATCCTGACATTTAAACTGAGAATAGCCGCCAGCGCGATTTCTGCTAAAATGCTTCAGGCTTCCGGCATAAGCGCCTTCAGGGAAGGAAATATAATTGATCTGGGTGTCAGCCAATTACAGGTTGTTGATGCGTGCAGCGGGCTGCGATATTTAATGCCATTGTTGCTGATGGCCATTTTGATTGGTTATTTTTTTAACAAGCGATTTTTGTTTCAGCGGTTGTTTTTAATATTTCTTGTCATTCCCTTGTCGGTCTTAGTCAACAGTTTCAGGATTTTCGTTACAGGAATACTTACTGTCAACGGATATCAAAAATATGCCGAGAATTTCTACCATGATTTTTCAGGATGGCTGGTCTTTATGATCGCCGGCGCTATATTGGTTGGTATTTCCCTTGTACTGAAAATGATAAAAAGCGTACCGCATGAAACTCCGGTAATCAGTGATCGAGGCGTCATGTTGACAGGATGGCTAAAGCCCACTGTCTTATCGGTAATTTTTTCAGGATTGTTTATTTTCTCAGGATTCGCGATTCACTATGCCTCAGACACACTTGTCATACCCGAAAGACCGACGTTTGAATCTTTTCCTATGGCAATAGGAAAATGGTCTGGATACAGTACATATTTACCTGAGGATATTTTAAAAGGGCTGTGGGCGGATGATTATATCCAGGCTTTTTATCGAAAAGAAGACATAGATAACACCATTACCCTTTTCGTACCTTATTATTCGTACCAGGAAACACATCATACCGTCCACGCACCTCAATCCTGTTTGCTTGCCGGAGGGTGGGCAATTGTTTCCTCTGAAAACCGCTCTGTAGATGTTGGTGAAAATAACCCCATAGCACTTAAAAGCATGCTCATGCAAAAGGGGGATGTAAAATTATTGAGTCTCTATTTTTTCTTTCAGCGGGGCAGAGTGATTTCAAGTCCATTTATGAACAAATTGTATCTCATGATCGATGCCATATTCAAAAGAAGAACCGATGGTGCACTTGTAAGAATAGAGATGATTGTGCCGGAAGGGCAATCGTTGAATACGGCTTATGACGTTATAGACGGTTTTCTGCAAGATGTCTGGGGAACGCTTAAAGGTTATGTACCGGCATAGCGTGTTTATCGGGTTGCTTGGGTTTATTGGGTTGAATATTACATTGGTTAAAATTGACAGAATTCCTTTCACTATTTAACCATTCAACTGTTTAACGCCATTAACCCTTAACCTTTTACCATATCTCCTTTCTTATCCTCTCTTTAATACATTCCAAATCCTTCCTGATGGATGTCTTTTTTTCATTGCCGAATATCTGGCGTCTTTAAATCCAATTGTAATTTAATAAATATTTAACACAAATCTAACCGTTTCATAAAAATTCTCTGGTTTATGAAGGGGGTCCATTACGGATGTAAATTATATGTGCAAAAAATATATTCAGGCACGCGAAGGATACAAACAAATATGAAAAAGAAATTTATTATTAAAATGCCACTTTTGATGATGATCATGCTTCTTGTTGCCTGCGCATCTCCTGAACAGAAAAAAAACAGATTTTTTGATAAGGGTACAAAATTATTTGAACAAGAGGATTATATCAAAGCGAAGATTGAATTTAAAAATGCCATTCAGATTGATCCGAAATTTTCGGAAGCCTATTATATGTTGGGAAAAATTTCACTAAAAGACAGTAATTTCAAGCAGGCTTTTGCAAACTACAGCAAAGCAGTAGAATTGAAGCCGCATAACCTGAATGCCCAATATGAGTTGGGCAGACTGTTTCTGGCTGTGCATGCCATCGAAAAAGCCGAGGAAAAAGTAAAGGTAATTTTGGACACTGATCCCAAAAATATTGACGGGCTTGTTCTTCAGTCTTCTGTATTATTGGCCCAAAAAGAATTTGATGAGGCTTATGCCCTGCTTGACAAATTAATCAGAAGTCATATCTCAAGACCTGAAATTTATTTGATGCTGGCAAGAATTTCATCAGAAAAGAAAGATGACGAACGGTCGATAGAAAAATTGCTGAAAGAAGGTATTTCCCATCATCCAAAAGATATCGGGTTACATCGCGCTTTGATTCAATTCTATATTCAGGCTAAAGATAATGAAAAAACAGTTGAAACATTCCGTAGAATGATCGCGATCGATCCTGAAAATGTCGATTATAAAATGGCACTTGCTGAATTGTACTGGAAAAATAAAGACAATCAGCAGGCGATTAACGTTCTGAACCAGATCATTCAGGCGGATCGTGAAAATGAAGACAATTATTTAAAAGTGGCCAAGTTCTATTTTGATAGACAACAACCGGAACTGTCTGCTGAAACCATTTCCAACGGTTTGAAAATTAATAAATCCAGCCATACACTCAAATTGGCGCTGAGCGATGTGTATAGCGCTTTAAATGAGACGGAAAAATCCATACCATTGTTAAACGAAGTGATTGATGAAAATAAGGACCCATCCCATCCAGGGACTGTTGCTGCCAAAATTGCATTTTCAAGACACCGCCTCGACGCAAATGACCAGGACGGCGCCTTGCAGTACATAAATGATGTTTTAAAGGATAATCCCAATAATACAGAAGCCCTTTACATCAAGGGGAATATCCTTCTGAACAAAAAAGACGGATTGAATGCCATTATGGCGTTCAGGACCATCATCGATGCACATCCGGAGGAGATGAACGGTTATCTCAGGCTGGCTCAGGCCCATTATATCAACGGAGAAAAACCACTGGCCATCGATACACTCAAGAATGCCATAAAAATAAACCCTGGTGCCCGCGAGATTTCACAGGCTCTGGTAGGACTTTTAATGGAAGCGAATGAATCGGAAGCAGCCTTGCAGCAAATGACGACCATGGTAAATAACAACCCGGACGATATGCGGTTCAGGTCCGATCTGGCGGATTTTTATGTGTATGCGAAAAACCTTTCAAAAGCAGAGGAGGAAAATCAGATAATCCTGGAACGGATGCCTGATAATCCTTTTCCTTATTTAAAATTGAGCCAGCTGTATGCCAAACAGGGAAAACTCGAGGAGGCTGAAAAATTACTTGAAAGCGGTTTTGCCAAAATTCCGGATTCCAGGGACATTATGGCCAGACTCGTGCAGGTGCTGATCAGTCGGAATAAGCTTGGCCCGGCCCTGGAAATCTGCCGGAAACAGATTAAAATGAACGAAAAAGATGCACTTGCCTATAATTTGTCAGGCAGGGTGTATGAGATTCAGAAAAAATACGATGATGCGGAACATGCCTATTTAAAAGCAGTTGAATATAAACCCATGTGGCTTGCACCCCATAACAATCTGGCCAGGATATATCTGGTTCAGGGCAAAACAAAGGATGCAGAAGAACGATTAATATCTGCCATTCAGGTGAATCCGAAAAATAATGGTGCGTTTATTTTGCTGGCAAATATTTATGAAAAGAGCGGCGAGTATCCAAAAGCCAAAAACACATACGAAAAGGCACTTGCCGAAAACAGTGAGCTGTGGCTTGCGGCCAATAATCTGGCTTTTCTGTTAACAGAGCATCCTGAGGCGGACTCGGATTTTGAGAAAGCACTGAAACTAGCCAAACAGGCCTATCAGAAGCAGCCTGAAAATCCAACAGTCCTGGATACGATCGGGTGGGCCTATTACAAATTGAACAATCTCACCCAGGCCGATAACTACCTTACAAAAGCGTTATCGACTGATCCGGAGAATCAGGCAATCAACTATCATATGGCCATGATCCTTATCAAACAGGGGAAATTGAACGATGCCAGGGAAAAGCTCGAAACTGCTTTGGGAGAAAAAAGTCATTTTGAGGGAAGAAAACAGGCAGAAGACGCATTGATAAAACTGCATCAGACAGTTGCATCATGAACAGGCAGTATTGAAATTAAAAGGGGTATGGATGATGATCCGGCAGAAGCGAGTATTGATTTTATGCGCCATTATTTTTTTTGTATCCATGACATGTGCCTCAAGCAGCGAACTTGAAAACGAACGCATAAACAAATCGACAGATCGCATTAAAAAATATGAAACTATACTGAACATCAGTCCTGAAAAAAAAGTTCCTGCGGTAAAACGGAAAGTCAACCTTAAAAGCGTCCATCCGGAGCATAAAGCGGCCGATAGTCAATCCGGATTAAAAAATGCTGTTCCGGTTGAAAGTTCGAATACAACGGACCCCTTGCGTCTTAAGTATCAGGATGCATTTCACCTGAAGAAGGAAGATACAAAAACGTCCGATGAGATAGATACGCTGGCAGACAAGTATAGGCGGGCCCTTTCAACAGAGGCACCGGAATCGTCCACGGATACCGGTTTTCATGAGGCAAACCCTGACATCGATTCACACGTGAAAATTCCTGAGTCAGATGAATCGCAATACATCATCGGTGCGGGGGATATCCTGGATATCAGCGTCTGGAAAGATGCGTCTTTGTCAAGAGTCGTAACGGTATTGCCTGATGGCATCATTGCCATTCCGTTGGCCGGCGAAATTATCGCTGCCGGAAAAAAAGTGAATGAATTGAAAGACGAACTTACAAAGAGACTCTCTTATTATATACCTGATCCGCTGGTATCGATCTCCGTGCATCAAGTCAACAGCATGATGATATATGTGATAGGTAAAGTAAACAGCCCGGGCCGGTTTTTTTTGAACAACACCATCAATGTGTTGCAGGCACTATCCATGGCAGGTGGACTGAACGTTTTTGCCAAAGGGGATAAAATCAAAATTTTCAGGGATAACACAACATTTTATTTTAAATACAAGGAAGTATCCGAAGGCATAAATTTGAGCCAGAACATTTTTTTGCAGAGGGGAGATGTGATTGTTATTCCATAAAGCAGAAAGCATGAACAAGAAGGCGAGTGACGTTAAGTGAGCTGTATGGGTATTTTGCGATTGGGGGTTATGTGTGTGGTGATACTGACCGGTTATACAGATAGGGTTCTTGGCAATATGACTGTTATTCCCGGTCTGCTGTTAAATGAAAGGTATAACAGCAATATTTATAATTCGGTTGACAATGAAGAGGCAGATATTATCACCACATGTACTCCGGGCATCAAATTACTTGAAAAAACGGAACGTCTGGATGTCGATTTAAGCACGCATGCATTGTGCTATTTTTATAAGACCAATGATCAGGAGAATACCATCGATCAAAACTATTCAGGTCAGGTCAGTTATAATCTGCATCAACGGCTAAGGGTATCTTCATTGGTCATGCATCAGATCGACTCACGAATTGACAGGGAGATCGATGAAACCGGGTTGATATTCGATACGAGTAAGCGACGCCTTACAAAATATTCAGGCGGTTTCAAATATATCGCTACTGAAAAGGCCACTGCCCAGATGATCGGTTCATATGCTGACTATAAATTTGATTCGGATAAGTATGTGGATTCATGGAATGCCGGTCTGGATGCGTCTATGATAATTGATATATCGGAGCTTCTAGAATCCACCACCGATCGAACCCGTTTCGGATATCACCGCTATGATTACGGCCAGTCGATTATCGATAATTATTATCTGATGGTGGGGTTCGGTCATAACATCAGTGAAGTGGTGACCTTTTCACTCGATTTTGGCGGAAGATATACGCATTACACAGATACATCTGAACTGGACACAGGTGAGACAGTTGAAAGCAAAACCGGTAACCAGGGATGGGTAGGGGACATGTCCGTGTCATATAGGCAGCAGTTTTGGACAGGTCAGTTGAATTTATCCAGAAACATCGAGAACGCCAGCGGACGAACCAATGCCACCGAACGCTCAAGTATCAATGGCTCATTGAATTATCGGTTTTCCGAGAACATATCCTGCGGGTTGAGCACTTCTTATTACCTGAATCAAACGAATAATCCACTCGAGAATGTGACAGATACTGAAAAAACGTGGCAGGCTGCCGGCAGTCTTATATACACGTATTCAAAGGATGTTAACCTTAAAATCGGATACGCCTATTCACGAACAAAAAATGAAGCTGACCAAACCTCAACCCGGAATGTAATTGATTTTCAAATATACTGCCAAATACCGTTAATGGAGAGTTAATAAAGGAAAAGTACTGAATGGAAGATAGTGTTATATCACCAAATGACATCTGGGAGATTGTCAAGTACAGAAAATGGAGCCTGATCATACCGGTTTGCCTGATCGTGATCATATCAGGGACTATTGCACTGGTTTTACCATCACATTATAAGTCCACGGCGACCATTCTCATCGAAGAGCAGGAAATTCCACCGGATTTTGTGATGGCGACCGTGACCAGCTATATTGAAAAACGGCTCCAGACCATCAATCAGAGAATTATGAGTACCGCCACCCTTCTGGATATCATCAAACGGTTTAATCTGTATGCGGATATGAAGGAAAAATATACCATAGAAGAAATTGTCGAGGAAATGAGAAATGATATCCAGATGCAACCGATCGATGCGGATGTCATTGACAGGCGAACAGGCAGGCCAACCACAGCTACCATTGCATTTACTTTATCCTATCAGGGGAAGGAGCCCAATACGGTTTACCAGGTAAATAATGTCCTTACCTCCCTTTATCTGGAAGAAAATTTGAAGATAAGAGAAAGACAGGCCAAGGAAACATCTTCTTTCCTGGAAGAAGAACTTCGAAAAGTGAAGGAAGATCTTGACGCAAGTGATTCAAAAATTACGGAATTGAAGGAAACACACATCAATGAACTGCCAGAGCTCATGCAGATCAATTTGCAGGGTCTCTCCAATGCCGAACGAACTATAGACAGGCTCAACGATCAGTTGGGCTCTTTAAAGGAAAGGGAAATCTATTTGCAGACACAGATAGCTGCCATGACATCTGATGAGGAAGATTTAAATCAAAAGCGGCTGGACGAACGCAAACTCATGTTGATTCAGTTAAGGACCGAATTTTCAGAGTACTATCCCGATGTTGTCAAAGTAAAGAAGGAAATCAAGGCGTTGGAAAAGCAAATGCAGGCTTCTGGATTACAAGAAAACCAAAAAAGCGGCCAATCGGATAATGCGGCATACATTACACTTTCAAGCCAGCTTGAAAATATCCGGTCTGAAATGGAGCTGATTCATAAAAATATATCTGGTCTGGAATCCGAAAAACTGGAATATCAGCACCGGCTTGAAGTCAGTCCAAAGGTAGAGGCAGAGTATAACACCCTGTTGATGGAGAAACGAAACACCCAGATCAAATATGATGATCTGACGAGAAAACATATGGAAGCAAAAATCGCGCAGGGACTTGAAAAAGACCAGAAAGGGGAACGCTTCACCCTGATCGACCCGCCCATGGTTCCTGAGAAACCGTTTAAACCCAACCGTCTGGTTATATTTCTCATCGGTCTGGTTTTGAGCTTTGGTGCAGGTATCGGCGTCCTGACCCTTGAGGAAATGACGGATCATTCGATCCGAAAACCGGAAATGCTGGCTTTCATCACCGGTCATCCGGTTCTCATTAGTGTGCCGGAGATTATAACCCTTCAGGATCTGAAAATAAGGAAGCGGAGAAATATCATCTGGATCATATCTATTGTCAGCATCGTCATCATCGGTATCCTTATCTTTCATTTTTTTGTCATGGATCTGAATGTTTTCTGGGCAAAACTGATGCGGAAAGTGGCGAGATAGGAGCAAGAAACAAGAGACTGGAAACTGAGAAGCTAGATAATTAAAAATAATGTAGGGTGGGCTGTGCCCACCTGACGATGTTTAACGGAGAACGACCGATAATGGAAATAGGCGATAATTTTTCCGGAGAAAGTGGAAACCAATGGCTGGCCCCTGTGTATGATATGTCAAAACGGGTTGAGATTGACCCGGAAATCCTGAAAACCAACAGATGTGTTTGCATTAACAGCAATGCCCAGGAAATCGAGTATTACAAAATATTGAGAACGCAGATCGTTCAGAAAATGCAGCAGCATAACTGGAAAACGCTGATGATTACCAGCGTTCAGCAAGGCGAGGGAAAAACAATCACGGCGATCAATATGGCGCTCACGTTTGCCCGGGCATTCAACCAGACCGTGCTTTTGGTGGATTCGGACCTGAAACAGCAATCTGTCCATCAGTACATGAATTACGAAAGCGAAATCGGGTTGATCGACTATTTATTGGATGACAGGCCCGTCCAGGAATTGATCGTATGGCCCGGCATTGATAAATTGACCATCATGTCCGGTGGGAGAATGATTCAGGACAGCACGGAACTGTTGAACTCCCAAAAAATGAAAGTGCTGGTTGAACAGATGAAAGAACGATATCAGGACAGGTATATCCTTTTTGACGTCCCTCCCATTATCGGCAGGGCAGATGCCCTTGCATTCGCCGCTGTCGTGGATTGCATTCTGATTGTGGTTCAGGCTTACCGGACGCCGAAAAACAAGATCAAGGAAGCACTCGACCTGATGCCCGGGGAAAAGCTGTTGGGATTTGTATTGAACCGGCAGAGACAGTACTAGACGTTGTCTTATTTAACACAGAAATAATTTGCGCTTAATCTATTCTTAATAAAGTCCAAATATAAATCCCGCTTATTACCATACAGACACGATCAGGATGACGGATGTCATCAAATATATGCAGGCAATAATAAAAAACTATATTGTGATTTCAAGTAATTATAGAAATAGTTAACAGATTTTCAAATTTTTTCAGGAGTGATCCATGGTCAATATGTCTATTCTGTCAGGTTCGCTGTCTCTAAACCGTCTTAAGGGGTTATACCGGAAAAGTCCTAAAAAATTCGTAGTCATCGGGTCTTCTGTGGCATGTGGATTGATACTGATCCTGGTTACAGGCAGTCATGCGGCGATCAAAACGGAGGGTGTAAAGGTGGTCTCACGAGATCCCCAAACCACCATCGAAAATATGGACCAACACCTGGACTCGATGGAATACTTCCATATTCAAACCGGATCAGCAGGCACTCTTGCCTATACGCCGTCATTATTTTCACCGGAAAAAAAACGTCCGGTCACATTTTTAAGAAAATCTCCGGACCCTGGGAACGGCAGGAAATACAAGTTTCCCCAGTCTGACATCAGCCGCCGGATCAGGCCTCTTGTCATCGATCTTTCATTGAATAGTGGTGCCGCAGATATCTGGCCGAGAGCGAATATCAGACGTGAAATGGATGATGAAGAGAATATGCCGCCAGGGGGGGTATACTATCTTCCCCCGGAAGTAAATAACGGATATCCATCCTATTATGTACCCTTTTATCCGGGTGCCGGTTATGTGCCGAATTATCCGGTTTCCGGTATTCCATCAGATGACGATGCCCAAGGAGTCCCGCTTTTTAATCCGGATGAGGTCGTCGCTGCTTCAGGCACACCGGTCCCTCTGCCTTCTGCCATCAGTTTGTTCATGGGGGGAATAATGGGTCTTTTTGCGCTTCGATCCCGGGCCGGCAACAGGCAGAAATGAAATGCGCATTAAATAGTTAAAATCCTCAGGACATTTTTTTTTGTATTAACCAAACTTTAACAAGAACCTTAACTTATTCTCATAAAAATGACCTTTATACCTTTGTGCATACAAAATCATCGACAGTGACTATTTTTGATGGAGTTTTAATCGAGCATGATACCCTTTACCATACATAAACCGAACATTATCCTGTTGACAGGAATGATTGTCATTGTTTTCCTTTTTTCCGCCATTTCCTTGGCCATGGCTGCAGCACAGACAGATTCATTTCCGTCAGACAAAACCCTTTATCAGATTGTGTACAACAGCAATGATAGTGGCACGGAAGTGGTCACCAAACTGGGAACATTTTCAGATTTTACATCATTTTTTGCACAGGAAAATGTGATGCTTGCAGATGCAGGAAGTTTAAGTCTCAATTTTTTTCCGGAGAGCCCAGCGTGGGGAGACTTGGTTGTAGAATACTGCGCGCTTCAAAGCGACTCGATAGGGCAGAATTATCCTTCAACATGCATTTTTGCAAAAACAGATGCGTCGGCCTTTGGCGAAATCAGTCTAATATCCGTTGCTTCCTTTGTCTCCTCATTTAGGAATTCTGTTTTACAATATAATACTGGTGCCAACGTAATAATAAATAATAGCATCACGCGGTCAATGGATAAAACAGGTTCTTATTCATTCAACTCCACTATGTCAAATGTATATACTCCAGGTCAATATGCAGGTGTGAATTTCGAGGAGAAAGAAAAAGGATATGCTCGGCTCAGCTCCTTTGAAGATACTGCCAGCTATGTCGACATGTACTTATTTTGTGTTGATGCTGAAAAACGTGATAACATATCACTGGTAGATCTATCAGGAACGAAAATTACCGGAAAAGGCGAGAAGGAATATATCGCCGTGATCCGTCTGTATGCAGACGGTCGAACTGTGTTAAACCCGCCAAAAGATTCAATCAAACTGCAGGATATCGTTTCTCCGGCGCCTATTGAAAATGGAGGGGGGGTTACACTGACCGTTCACATCGATACCGGAAACAGCGTAGACGTGGATGAAACAGCCTGGGAGATCAAATTCGATGCGGATGTCACTGGTATCCAAATCGATCAGGACAATACGGATTCTGAAAGATGCACCATCATCGGAGAAAATGTGAAAGTTAATATGGCATCTTATGAGGAATCAAAAGATATCGTGGTAACGGTTACCGCCAATCCGGCGGACGCCACCGCAGGCATCGCATCCAGCAAAACCTTTACGTTGACCATTAAAAATCCGGATTATGTGAAGATTCAAAAACCGGTATTAAAACCGATTAAAGATCAGGAGGTTACCAAAGCAGACTCACTGTTTGTGTATTTTGCAGAAACGTCGAATGCCACAAAGGTAGATAAATGGACATTGAAAGCCGGCCCGGAAGGCATGACAATTGGTGAAACGACGGGTCGAATTTACTGGGATAATCTTAAAACAAGAGCAACAGGTACCTTTACGGTTAAAGTCAAAGCCGAGAATACAGCGGGTAATGCCGAAATTTCTTTTAAGCTAACCCTTAAGGATGATTCTACCGAAGGAAAAACACCGGTCATTAAGGTCATTGATCCCCAGCAGATACCAACGGGAAAATCGTTTACGCTTGAACCGGAGTTGTCATCCGGAGCGGCGGATAAATGGCAAATAGTAACCGGCGCACCTTCGGGGATGAAAATGGATGAATCAACGGGAAAACTGACATGGAGCCAATCGGTCAAAGGAACATACACGATTACAATTAAAGCGGCCAATACAAAAGAGGGCGGGGAAGACACCGAACAGTTTATCCTGACGGTTACTGACGTAACATCCCAGGCTCCCGTTATCAAATCCATATCCGGCAAACAGATTGTCACCGGAAAATCATTTACCTTTCAGCCGGAGCTGTCATCCGGAAAGGCGGATAAATGGCAAATAGAAACCGGCGCACCTTCGGGGATGAAAATGGATGCTTCTACCGGGAAACTGACGTGGACCAATGCAGTTGAAGGAACGTACAACATTACCATTAAAGCCACGAATACCGGCGAAGCCAAAGACGACACCAAAGCGTTTACCTTGACGGTCAGTGCTGCAACACCGGATCAGGAGGCCCCTGTCATAAAAAGCATTTCCAACAGGCAGATTACCGCTGGTGAGTCATTTACGCTTCAACCGGGGCTGTCATCCGGAAAGGCGGATAAATGGGAGATCCCATCTGCTGATATGCCTGCCGGACTGGGTATCGATGTGTCAACCGGAAAACTGACCTGGCTGAATCCGGTTGAAGGCCAATATACGATAGAAATCAAGGCGACCGATACGAGTGCATCCCTGGAAGATACGGAAGAATTTATTCTGACGGTTTCACCTGATGACACCATCAATCAAAAACCTTCGAAGCCTGCTATTCTTTCGCCCAGGGGCAATATGGTCATCACGACGCCTCAGCCGACCCTTATCGTGAAAAAATCCACAGACCCCGATGGAGACAGCATCGCATACATTTTTGAAATATACGATGATGAAGCACTGACAAATAAAAGGGCCGTGACCGATGCACCTACAGCAGACACCTGGTGGGAAGTCAATATCTCGCTCAAAGATGATACGGTGTATTACTGGCGGGCTCAGGCCATCGATGGCCGGGGTGAAAAAAGCGACTGGTCCGAAACCGGCAGCTTTATATTGGATTTATCATCCTATTTCCCTGGGCCTGTGGTCTACGCACCCCGCAGTGGTATCACCATCCATTCGTTTGTGCCGGTTTTGTCCGTTTATAATCGTGAATATTCAGAAACAGCGGTTAACTATGAGTTTGAGCTTTATAAAGATGCAGCCATGAAGACACAGACGGTCTTGAAAACAGCGTTGGTTTCACCAACGCCCCCCACAGAATCAGCGTCAGGCGATTTTGTCGTTTCCTGGGAAATCCCTGAGGATGTGCTCAAAGACAAGTCAGCCTATTACTGGCGGGTGCGGGCCAACTTTGCGACCGCATCCAGCAACTGGATGGATACGGCTGTCTTCAGGGTGGATACGGATAAAGATGAAACGGAAATCTCTCTTATCCCTGCAAATTATCAAAGCTATACCCCAGGGATGCCGGCTGTGATTAAGGTAGCGGATGAAGGAAGTTCATTTTTCGGCTTGAGCGTGGAAATACCGGCAAATGCCATTTCTGACGATTATTCCGTTCAGGCCCATGAAGTGTTAAACGGCCCCGGTTTTCCGGACAACGTAAAATCAAGGGGCGCCATTGTCGATTTTTCACCATCCGGAATTTCGTTCAATGAACCGGTGACCATCAAGCTCCCTTATACGGATCAGGATCTGGATGACTGCGGGGTTGCCTACCCGGAAGACCTGGACATTCTGACCTATGATCCCATAACCGACACCTGGGAGAAAATCTCCGCAGATATTTCAGTGGATATTTATGAAAGTGTGTTGATCGCAGAGATTGGACATTTCTCCATGTATATGGTCGGGAAACTGGATGAAAGTGGCGCAAACACAGAATTTACAGAAGAATCCGCGGATTGTTTTATCAAAACGCTTTTTTACAAAAATTAAACTTGTTCTTAATAAGCACCTAACAAAAGAAGTATATGTAGACAGTAACAATAATTCAGAACAGCAAAAAGAAAAAATTCATGAAGAACGACAATAAAAACCTGATCAAATATCCCGAAGTCGATGAAGCCAAGGGAAACAGCAAATTCGAATTACTTGTAGACTATTTGACAGGTTTGAAAGAAGAGAAGTTCACCGGCTATATCAAGATTAATTTTTCTCAGGGAAATATCGGAAGAGCGGAAAAATTTGAAGAAATTTTAAAGCATAAATAATCAGCCCAGTCGGTTCATTTTAACATAAAATTTAAAATCTGACGTAGAAGTGAGGGTCCTTTGCTGACCGGAATCCGGCACCAGAAAGCCCAACTGCACAAGTAAGACTAGCAGTTGGGCTTTTTTTTGTGTAAATAAACGAAAAAATATCTTCAGCAGATATAAGAAAGGAGGTGATGACAACCAGATACAAAAGAATATGAAAACGCTACAATGATACATTGGGCATACTGGCAAACAAAATTTTAACATGAATAACTAATTATCGGAGAGATCAAGATGAAACGAAATTTATTACTTATTTTTGCATCCCTAATCGCTATGGTATTTGCAGCTAACGCATCTGCAGCCTATTTTGAAGGGGATAAAATGGTGATGGTAGGTTATGTGGACAATGATGTGGAAGTCGGCGTCGAGCTTAACATCGATCTGGACACATTTAATTTCAGCACAGCTTCAAATTACACGGCAGCTTCAAGTTCCCTGGATCTGGACCAGTTTCCCACAACCAGTAACTGGGCCGATGTTCAGCTTGGATATTTTGGCCTAAATAGCGATGCTACTAATAAATACTTTGCTACTAACAGCAGTGCAACCCCAACAATCAGCAGGGTATCTATTCCTAATTTTGAAAGTGGAGCAAAAACCACAAACTTGACATATAGTCAACTTGCAAGTGGCGGTTATCCTGTGATCAATTCAGATACTGGTGTAGGTTATCGTGCAACGATGAACGCAAATGGGACAACACCGGGAAGCTATGGGGGTCTGAACAATCAAATGAACACGGGGCTTACTGGTGAAATTTCTTTAGGTGACTTGGCAACCATTGGTTATGTGGACATGTATGTTTGGCAGGTAGAAGGTGGCAGTAGAAATGGACAACTTGTTCAAGACACTGCAGTTGGTGTTCTTCGTCTTTTTGAAGACGGCAAAGTGGTTGTGAATCCCAATGCAGTACCCATCCCCGCTTCCATCCTTCTTTTGGGTTCAGGCCTTCTTGGAGTGATCGGCATCCGAAGAAGAAATGCATAGAAGATTATGGAAGAAAGCAGTTAACAATTAATTTTAAATTTTGAGGAGTGAACAAATGAAAATCGGATTTAAAACAATAGGTACGATCGCTGCTGCTGCAATGATATACTGCAGCCCTGCTGCACATGCAGCCCAATATGACATCAACATTTATGGCGCGTCAGCACAGTACAATTACTGGAATGATACAGCAGATGATTTTCTGTCAACGTCAAAGGGATGTACCACGACAACACAAGCGACCCATTCAAGCAAGAAACACGGCATTACCAAGGGCACAGACTGCACGGGCGGCCATACATATTATGTCCGTTATACTTCAAAAGCATCTTATGACGGCATCTATGCCTGTGAACGCTCTACCAGCGTTCCCGGCGGACAACCAAGCTGCTCTGGCACAGGCCCCGGTTACCGTGAAATGGCAGATGAATCCAATACAAACTGGTCTACCGGTGTTGTAAATAGCCTGGCTTGCAAGGAAGTCAAAATCGGTGCATCTGATGTGGCCGGTAGTACATTTGGCCAAGTCAGCCCGCTAAGATCTGTTGGCGCCATCACCACGACCAAACCTGATAAAAGACCGTTTGCCATTACTTTCGGTTTCTTTAAAAACAAGGAAGCCCTTCCTAACCTTACCAACCTGACCAGACTTCAGGCTGGTATGATTTTTTCCGGTAAGGCACTCACCTGGGATCAATTCGGCCCGACTTATCCTTCAAAAGATGTCATTGCCTGTCTTAGAGAAGCCGGTTCCGGTACGCACGCCACACTGGCCGCTGCCGTAATGAGGGCCGACTGGAATTTATTGACAGGTGCAGAACAGCCTTGGGTCGATTTTAACGATGGCTCTTCTGATATGATGGCTTGTATAAATACAAACAATGGCCAGTCTACAGCCACATACGGTGCTGTGGGTTATGCCGATGCAGACTCAAGAGAAAAGTGCGCTGACTGTCAGTTTGGCACCGGTTGCGATGGCGATAATGAAGATGCCACTTATCCAGCCACAGCCTCACTTCTTTACAATGGCGCAGAAGGAAATGCTGATAATGTGGCTGGTTGCGTTTACTCTTTCTGGTCAGCCCAGTGGTTGTATGTATGTGATGCCAATTATGCCACATTGGCAGAAGATCTGTATCAGTTTGCAAAAACTAATGGCGACTATTACAATGCTTCCAAAAAAGATCTTGAAGACAACCGATGCAATAAAGCCAATGACAGGGCAATGCCCACTTTCTATTAATCGGTCTGTTTTCAATGTGTTAAGCAGTTAGATTTGTGTGGAAGGGCCTTGCACTCATATTGCAAGGCCCTTTTTTTATTATAATTTAACATATCCATAATAAATTCATAACAAAAGGCATGTATCAATTGGTCATCAAAAAAAGCAACGTCATTTACCAATCAAAGGAGTCCACGAATGCCTCAATATGCTTCATCTGTTCAATACCAGGATAATTATCTGTATGGTACGGATAAACAGTATAAAGACCGCTGCCTGAATCTTGCCAATGATCTTATGTCATCCTATCCGACCATTGACGCCATCAGAGAAAATCAAAACCGGATCAATTCATACAGGAACATCGGACATCTGGAAGCGCCCCGGAATATTCGGCTCCTTGAGGAAGAAAAAGCATTGCCCATCCGGAAAATCCGGGCAGCCAAATGTATCCTTTCGGGCAAACTGTTTACCGAGCATGCTGCAGCAGGAGAAGCCACACGCCTTGGGCTTGGCACCAAATATCTGCTCAATATAAAAAAAAACTTATCCCTTGAACAGATTTCAGAACGGATGTCATGCCAGAAAGGACAACAGGTGACGGAATACGAGATCGTCGAGAAAGCAGGGTGTAGACCGGACGACCTTCTTTCCCTGTCGCTGGGTACGCGCCATATGGTTCAGTTTTCTTTTGACATTTACAATCTGGCAAAAGAGTTCAATGCCGACCCAAAAGAAGTTCTGACAAGACAGAAGATGCTGATTGTTCTGAATGAAAAGTCGGCGGATACGATTATTCGAGAAATGACGGAAAACCGGTTTTTCGGATTCATGCGGGAAAACGTCATGTTCATGATACAAAAAGCGTATCATGGGATTCGCTTCAGAAACGGGCAGGCGGCTTTTGACAAAACGTCATCCAAACGGCTTCATAACCACGGTCATATCATGATTCAACAGACCTTGCATGGCCAGGTTTTCCATTTAAACAAAACCGGAAAGCGTGTTTTTATAGAGCCCTATGCATATGGCGATTACCTGGAAGCCATGGAAGACAAGATTACCTATAACATAGAAGATCTTGAATTTCTGACCAATGCAATCGATTATGAGGCCCTTGGATTTGCTTTGGAAAGGGCTGAAAAAGGCGTAAGAATGCTCATGGAAATTGTAAAGAACGATCCTGAAAATCCACAGAAAGGCGGGATGGCAGCCTATGATACCATATTGAAGAAGAATGTCATGATTGAAGGCTTACAACTGATGGGCATAAAAAATGAGGAAATGATTTTTCTCAATAAAAATTTTAACCACTACCCCCGGCCATATGACTCATGGTCAGTTGTCAAAATATTTGGGCTCAATATGCCGGTTTCCGTTAAGAACGGATATTTATATTTCCAACCGGTTCAGGGCGATATGAATTTTCTGGTCAATACGGAATTTTACAGAAGAAAAAACATCAAGCCGATCAGGGCATGGAAATCGATTGCCAACACTCCGCTTGCCATCAGATATATGCGAAAGCAGGATCAACAGGACGGTTTTCGGGATTATGCAGAATCCGTATTGGGAAAACAATTAAATTGACCTGTAAGAGATCAATAGCCGTCAGCACCCGGCAGTTGAAAATGATAGAAAGGTTAAAGGTATAAAAATGCAAAAAAATCCTCTTTTTACATCAACCCATATTGTCAGGATGAATTACAGTCCACTTCGAAACTACCTGTGCCCTCACTATGATGAATGCATGACAAAAGCAGCTATGGACAATCTGTTGCTGTATTGCAGTTACTGTTCTTATAAAGACAGCCGGATGGATACTTTTGTTTTATCCACGCCTGAAATCATGGCTTGCGTGAAGTTGATGCGGGAAGTATTTGCAAAAGAACTGGCTGCTCCGGGTTTTAACGTATTCAACAATGAACACAAAACAGATGATGAGAACGTCGATGAATATAAATCCTTGCTATCCACCAATTCATTCAATAGAAATTTCATGCCGTCCGGCCCGAAATTATTTGTGCAAGTATTATGATGAATGTCTGTCTAAGGCCGCGATGCTCGATCTGGATCTTTCCTGCAAGGACTGCACTTTAAAACATATTCGAATCAGCCATTTGATGTTATCGGTATCAGAAATTCAGGGTTGTCTGAAGCTTATTCAGGCAGTATTTGCAGAAACGTCAGTTCCTCTTCCTGAATGTTCCAAAAATTTTTTGAACCGGTCAAAGACTATCATGCCATTAAAATTGCAGACAAAAAAAACCTGCTGAAAGGGGTTCTTTCAGCAGGAAAACATTTCCTTAAAAAAGGAAGGTGCGCTCTATTTGTCGCACGATAATGGTTTATTAATATTTGTGTCGGTAGGAGATCAGACCCATGATGCCTGACACCAAAAGAAATATCGCCGAAGGTAATGGCACCGTATTGGTGTCTACCGGTGAAGGATAGACATAGACACCGAAGGCATTCACCATATCCGTTGTGTTGTCGGTAAATACATTAAAAGTTGCGGTATCACCGGGCAGGATTGGATCAGAATTAAAGAAGAGGTTCAGGTTATGATCAAAGTTGGTAACCGTCCATGTCAACCCTGCCTGAGTGCTGGTTGGCTGATTAGGCGGTGAAACATCAAAAAAAACATTATCTATGCTGTAGTTTCCTACCTGGAAGATGCCGAAGTGGAAATCGCCCCAGGCTTCAGTGCCCGTGTTGGTGACCGTGAGGCCAAGGACACCCTTCCAGGGATCTGCCTCAACATGCTCCCCTAAATTTACATGATAGAATCCGTCTATCTCCAGGTCACTGATCGTAAAATTATGTGCCCAACCTGGATTGGAAGCAACACCCATTAATAAAACGACAAGTAAAATCATCCATAACTTCAAGCCTGCAGTTCTCATTTTTCTCTCCTTTTTCTCTCAACTTTTTCCCTAAAAAAAATAAACCCGAATCAATGTCTTCTGAACACTGATTCGGGTTTCCTGGTTCCATCTGGTCAGCAAAATACCCTTGACAGGTGCTTTTTGAATTTATGAATTATTAACCGCCCGGACCCTAAAAAGTCAAGTTAGGATTGTATTAAAATATATGGATCAAGACAGCAAATGATCAACTCTAATCCAGAATTTACAAATACTTTATCAAATTGTAATCTTTGTTTGTTCTACTCTCCACTTATGAAATATAAATAAGGGGTTCAGGACAGATAACAATGCATACAAAGTACTTCTTTCAAAAGACATTTATTTTTTTAATAATTATCGCCTCCTTCTGGGAGACAGATGTTTTTGCCGGCCTTAAGGATGATGTTGGCTATACGATGCTTTCAGGTGCGCTTGGCAGCTCCACACCTGATGGAACGGGCGTATGGGTTACTCAGGTTGAAGCCCCTGTTACTAACGGTGAATGGATGCCTGATCCTGGGAATTCTCAGTTTGACGGGAAAACATTAAATGATATGTCCGGATCAGGTGGCCTGTATTCCAGCCATGCCACAACCGTGGCGTATTATTTTTTTGGTAATACGGCATCTATGGCACCCGGTGTTTCCGTTATTGATTGCTTCAGCATTAACCATTGGCTGGCAAGCGGGTATTTACGGGTTTCCGATGACAGACATCCTCTCTCATCATCCAGTCGTATTTCAAATCACAGTTGGGTGGGCACCAGTCCGGGCTATGCATCTGAAATCCTGAGACGACTGGACTGGGTGATCGACCGGGATGAATTTATTCAAACGGTTGCGAATTGTGTTTCCGGCAGCCCCTTAATGGGGGATTCTTTTAACAGTATCGTTGTCGGGCGGACCAGTGGTGAAAGCGGTTCAGGAACGGTTTATGTGGATTCGGATTACACGGGTGGCAGGCAGAATCCCCACATCGTTGCACCTCAGGCCTATTTGAGCAATGCAATACCCGTTATTTCTTCTATCGCAGGTGTTCTGGTTGAAGCCGGGCACACAAAGACCTATCTTTCCAATGATCCTTACATCACCTATAGAACAAACCGTTCAGGAAATCGTATTTACAACGCGGAACGATCCGAGGTCATCAAGGCGGTTTTGATGGCCGGTGCAGACCGGTTCACCCACAATACAACCCAATGGGATATCACGACCTACCGGACCGACCCTGTAGATCAAACCGAAAATGGTCTGGATAAACGATACGGTGCCGGGCAGTTGAATATTTATAACAGCTATTTCATCCTCGCAGGTGGTGAACAGAACTGTGAAGAAGATGCACCTGAAGGCGGCGGACATATCGGATGGGACGGATTTGATTATGACCCGTATTTCGGGGGGGTGAGCGGCAGTAATGACACTTCATCCTATTATTTTACCGCAGATGAAAATCATTCCCGGTTAGCGGCAACGCTGATATGGAATATATCTATTAATGGCGGCACGTATTACAGTTTTAACGGGAATGCCACACTTTATGATATGGACCTGTTGCTTTTTGATGTGACCGATCCTGAAAATCCGGTTTTAAGCGCCTGCTCCATGGCAGAAGGTGTCAATCAAGAGAATTTGTGGGTGCCGCTTGAGAAGGGGACGAATTATTGTATCCAGGTCAGAAAGGGGAGCAGCCAATCGGATTTTTTGTGGGATTATGCACTTGCCTGGCACCTGCAAAATGATGGAGACCGGGATGCCATGCCTGACTACTGGGAGCTTGAAAACCTGCTTGACCCGGATAATCCGAACGATGCAGATAAAGACCCTGATTTTGATGGGCTTCCGAACAGCGAGGAATACACGTATGGCACAGATCCGGGGAACTCAGATACAGATGAAGACGAGTTCCCGGATGGATATGAGGTCAAGGAAGGATATGATCCTCTGGACCCGGCTTCGCATTTGCCATATGAGGTGCCTTCCTTGAGCGTGCTGACGCTTGTCTGTCTGACCGGCGTATTTTTCTTCTTAGAGGCGCATTATTCAAGGAAATAAATATACAAAGACCGATAATGCCATGCAACAATAATATATCCATATTTTATGGCAGATCAATTCACATTTGAATAGAGAATTTCAAATATTTTGTCTATTATTGTCTCAGGAGGAATTCCTTTCATCTGGTACTTATCTTCAATATATTCGCCTGAACTTTCCACATAATGGCCGAAGTCGACTTTTGGTTTAACTGCATTCCACGAGTGAGGGCATTTCCCAACAAGGGCAATAAACGGTGTCCCCACAGCTGCTGCGATGTGCATGGGAGATGAGTCGACGGTCACTAGCAGGTCTAAAGCGGCAATCGTATCTACCAGTTCGGTAATACGGGTTTGCCCGGTGAGATTTACATATTCACCATGAGCGGGTAATCGTGAAACCAGTTTGTCACTGGTTTCCTTTTCGGAGCTATCCCCCAAAAAAATACAGGTGTGGTTTGGTGATATGGACACATGTTCAACGACGTTTGCCGCCATATCAACAGGATAATGTTTGATTTTTTTATTGCACCCGCCAAAATAAAATCCAATCAGTGTTCCGCCGTTCTTTTTTTGCACAACTGCTTTCCTTGCATCAAAGGGTATCGTTACAGGCGGAAGTTTTTGAAATGTATTACCCGAAAACGAATTCACCAAATAGGCGTAGCGGTTAATGTAGTGGTGTCCTCTGTCTATTTTCAGTTTATGATCCAGAAGAAACGCTCTGGCTTTTTTATCATAGCCGGATATCATTTTAACGCTTCCAAGCCTGAAAGTTAAAGCATCCAGAAACGTGTTACTGAAAAGAAATCCAAGATCGAATTTCCGTAACATCTCAAAAAATATGTGGTAGTATGAAAATAAATCTAGACTTCTAGCTTTGCTAGTGTTATAGCCCTAAATATGAACATTTCAGGGCTCACAAAAAAAATATCAGACGATGAGAA